>Ga0316205_10000574_pt1 | contig 64707 bp, 64 predicted proteins | sample 3monthpyrite_MG_FD_204941 | JGI IMG/M metagenome (GOLD analysis project Ga0316205, IMG submission 204941) | Microbial mat bacterial communities from mineral coupon in-situ incubated in ocean water Damariscotta River, Maine, United States -... | ecosystem: Environmental > Aquatic > Marine >...
CCGGTAAGCCGTCCAGGCTTATCGTGACTTAAAATCACATCCCTGTGATTTTACCCCTGCAGGTATACAATTTTCTGCTGGCTCCAGAGGGAATTAATGCAAAACCCGGGTAAGCCTGAGCGGTAAAAGAAAATAATTTTTCATTAGATTCTGAAAAAAATACAGCCATTGTAAGCGCTAATTTAAACCTGCAATTTAATCTGTCAGCTTATATTCAAGCTATTTCACATTATATACACCGTCAACTAAAGCGAACACCTACAAAATAACAAAAACATTGCGCTTTTATTTGCGTTCATTCGCGTTCATTTGCGGTAATCTTTTGCTTTTGCTTTTGCTTTTGCTTTTGCTTTTGCTTTTAAATTTTAACTAAATTTCAAATCAATCCAGCACATGCGAAACCAGCCCATCCGCCAGTTTGGGCTCAAACCATGTCGACTTCGGCGGCATCACTTCATTCGCATCTGCCACCAACATTAAGTCCTCCATGCTGGTTGCATACATCGAAAATGCGGCGGCCATTTCACCACTATCCACGCGCTTTTCTAAACCCTCTAATCCTCGGATTCCACCAACAAAATCTATTCTCGGGTCAGTACGCGGATCGGTAATGTTTAAAATCGGGGCCAGCAGATTATCGGCTAACAAACTCACATCCAGTCTGCCAACTGGATCAGTTGAAACCAGATTTGCATTAATATTTAAGCGATACCACTCACCATCAATATACAAACCAAACTCATTTGGTTTAGAAGGTTTAACCGGCGCGGCTTCTTTCTCACAACTAAAATTTTCTTTGATACGATTTAAAAATTCATCTTTCGACAAGCCATTTAAATCTGTCACCACTCTGTTGTAATCAAAAATTTTCATCTGTTTATGCGGAAAAATCACCGACAGAAAATACTGACTCATATGGCCATCTTCAGCACCAATAGTTTTTGCCACTCGAGATGCAGATGCCGAACGATGATGACCATCAGCAATATAAATGGCATCCATTGCATCAAAGCCGGCAGATAATTTTTCAGCAACCGCATCATCTTCAACCACCCAGAAGGTGTGTGCTATTCCGTCATCCGCAATCAGGTCATAAAGCGGCTTACCTTCTGCCACTTTATTTAATAAACCATCAATTACATCGTCAGATTTATATGCCAGTAACACTGGGCCGGTTTGCGCATTCAACGCTTCAATTTGCGCCACCCGATCATTTTCTTTTGCGGGGCGGGTGAACTCATGTTTACGAATACGATTGGTGTCGTAATGCTTGACCGATGCTGCAGCCACCAATCCGGTCTGCACGATATCGCCCATCTTTAAACGGTACACATAATAGCGCGGCTGATCTTCGCGAATTAACACACCGTCATTAATCAGCTGCTGCAGATTTTCAGCCGCCTTTGCGTACACCGCTGGGTCATACGGATCGGTATCTTCCGGTAAATCAATTTCAGCTTTGGAAATATGCAAAAAACTCATTGGCTTACCCGCCGCACGTTCACGCGCTTCGGCACTGTTTAATACATCATACGGCGGCGCAGCCACATCGTTAACATGCTCAGGAACAGGACGTAAACCGGCAAAGGGACGAATTAATGGCATAATTTCCTCATTTATCTAGTGTAGTGTATGGCAATGACTATACAGGTTTTAGTGGATTTTTTTTAGCGGGTGAGTATGCTGTTTCGGTTTAATTTTTTTATCTTTATATCAGGCGTACTTATTCTTATGAATGACTTTTTACAGCAACTCAAGACATCCCCCGAAACTAACAGCTTTGAAAACACCATGGAAGCCATAGATGCCGACTACAATTTCAGCCCCTGTGACTTCAAAAATGGTGATTTAGTTAATGCCGAAAATCAAAATAATGGCTCGTGCAAAATATTTGCCTTTGCACAATTACATGATTTAAACCAACAACAAACCCTGCACTGCTTTGGTGATTATTACCGTATTGATGTACTCGAAAACCCACAGGGCAGCGACCACCAGAATATTCGCAATTTTATACAACAGGGCTGGGCTGGCATTTCATTCAACACGAACCCACTAACCCCGAAGTAATACACTTCAAACGATTTACACAATCGGTAACAGATCGCAATGGCACCGTCTTAAGCCCAATTAAAAATAAAAGAAAACGCAAATGAACGCTTTTTCTTTTGTTTTAATTCAAATACTTAGAACTATTTTTACCTTTAGTGCTGCGGCTTAGGCTTAAACACCATTAGGGACAGATCTGTGCTTTTCCGCGCTGCCCCTGCATCAAGTACCACTCGAATTAAAAGATCCATAAATCAATAGACAGATAATATTAGTTGCGCATACAACTATATTGTGGTTTAATTTCAACATGTTCGAAAAATGCATCTACTTCAATACCAATGCCCTCGCTCGCCAAATTAATAAAATTTGGGACGATGCCTTTGCACCATTCGGCCTGTCACCATCCCATGCGTATGTTTTGCGAGTCGTTTTAAATCAACCCGGTATTTCCATGAAACAAATTGCCGAAGAGCTGGAACTCGCCCCCTCCACCGTCACTCGATTTGTTGACAGCCTGATTAATAAAAAATGGCTAAAGCGTGTGCCAGACAGTAATGATAAAAGAGGCACTCGCATTCAGCCCACAGCGCAGGCTAAAAAAATTCACAAAAAGCTCGAAAAAACCGGCCAGGATCTTTATAGCCAACTTAATGAAATCATCGGTAAAAAGCCTTTCTCAAATTTAGTATCTGATATGCGAGGCACTCGCCATAAACTATAAATCGGTAGCGACAATACTCGAAATTTAAACCTGACAATAAACCCCAGTATTCAGAAACTTCGCGATTAAATATTTTATATTCCACGCACTAAACTTGTATGCACAACTAAACAAAATGGAAATAACTATGACATTATCAACTGAAATTTTATGGCTAAGTATGGTGGTCTTATTCACCTCTATTATGTGGCTACCCTACATTATAAATCGCATGACGGAAATGGGAGCCTGGCCTGCACTCTATAATCCACAACCCGATATTCGACCCAAAGCACAATGGGCTGAACGCATGATGCGTGCACATGAAAATGCCGTAGAGAATTTAGTCATATTTGCGCCGCTGGTAATCATTACAGAAATAACCGCTCAGCATTCAGATATTAGCGCTGTTGCCGTTGTAATTTATTTCTATGCACGCTTATGCCATTTTGTGATTTTTACATTTGCCATTCCCTTACTTCGCGTACCTGCTTTTATCATTGGCTTTGCGGCACAGCTCATGCTTGGCCTTAACCTATTAAATATAATTTAACACTGATGTCCCGTTAACTACTTTTATAGGCAAACAATTAGCTGGATGCAATACCGTTTCAAAGCTTTAATATTTCAGGCAAACATGAAAATAAAAACGCTACTTCGTCATTGATAATTCAGGTAAACCATATGATAAAACTACACGGTCTTAATGTATCCGGAAACACTTACAAAGCTAAACTCCTCATGAGTTTAATGGGCATAGATTACAAATTTCATACGCTGGACATACTCAACCAGCAACATAAATCAGCCACGTTTTTAACGCTCAATCCGCGTGGCGAATTTCCTGTGCTAGAAGATGACAAACTTGTCATCTGGGACTCACAAGCCATTCTCGTTTATCTCGCCAAACAATACGCGTCCTCTGAACAACAGCACTGGTATCCAGAGAACCCTGCAGACATGGCGCACATAACCCAGTGGCTTACGGTTGCTAACAATGAAATCTTTAGCACTTTAGCCAAGGCTCGTGCAATACTTAAACTTGGACATAACGGGGATTTAGCCGACTGCCAGAAAAAAGCCAAAACACTTTTACAGTGGTTCGATCAACACTTAAGCCATCGACAATGGCTTGTGACTGAACAGCCCACTATAGCCGATATTGCCTGTTACCCTTATATTGCGCTATGTGAAGAAGGTGAAATTTCATTACTGGAACATCTGGCAATTCAATGCTGGTTTAAGCGCATCGAATCATTGCACGGATATATTCAGTTACCTGAATGATATTCACAGATTTCATGATAAGCGACAACAGTGATAGATAAAGTTGCTAATAGCCGTTAGAATTCAGATATAAGAAGGCGCAACAGGAATCACTACGAGGAAACATCATGAAATTTAGCCGCATCATTTTAACATTTTTCGCTGCCATATTTTTTAGCGGATGCTCAAGTTTATCGGTCAACTATGACTACAATGATAAAACAAATTTCAAAGCATACAGCAAATACGACTGGTTACCCTTCCCTAAAGATATGCAGGTTGATGAGCTAAATCGTGCACGTTTTGTTACGGCGGTTGAAGATTCACTAAAAGAAAAAGATTTCCATCAAAACTCATCTAACCCGGACTTTGTGATTGCAACACACTTCGGCAAACAAAATAAGGTCGATATTACTAACTGGGGTTATTCGTATGCACCCAACGGTTACTACGGTGGCTATGGTTACCGCCATCCCGGTTATGGCTACTCGGGCTCTTATGCAAACACAGGTGGTGTAAGTGTTTATGAATATGAGCAGGGCACATTAATCCTCGATTTTGTTGATGCAAAAACTAAAACCTTAATCTGGCGTGCTACCGCAAAGGCCATTGTTAGCCCCGCATCAACACCTGAAAAACAAACTGAAAAAATTAGAAAAGCGGTGAATGAAATTTTAGAAAACTTCCCGCCAAAGTCGACAGAAAAAGCCGCCTCATCAGGTAGCACATATTAAATATTAGTTTTCAATATGCTTTTAACAGAAGAAATTATTTTCATTTTCTGTTAAAAGCATATTAAAATGTATGACGAGTCCCAAAACTAAATTTATAATCATCATCAGTAAAACCATAAGCCACATCAGCACGCAAATCTATTTTAACCAGTGAACGTATTTTCCAACGCAGCCCGACACCCGCACCCACATTAAGTGGCTCATGCAAAACATCATCTAACTGATCATATGTGTTGCCCACATCAACAAAAGTCACATAGCGTATAATTGGACGATTTTTCTGTGGAAACATATACTCTATATTGGTTACAAATAAAGTATTACCTTTGAAGCGATTTTTTTCATAGCCGCGCAAATCATCACTACCCCCTAATGTAAATGCATATTCACCCAGAATTTTATCGTTAGCATGACCAAACTTCATCTGTACATTTAAATTAGATGCTGGCTGGTTTTCTATCGAGTAATAACTCCGATAATAAAACAAATGTTTAGTAAACTGAGCATCACTATCGATTGATGAACCAGACCATTCCAATTGATAGCCATAGGCCTTGCCTCCCCGGCTATATTCAAAATCATTGGTGTTTTTATAGCCCACATCAACACCTAAAATGGTAGCATCAATATTTTCTGAGTTTACAGCTGAAATTATATCTTCATTGAAACGTTGCTGGCGCTTTGCACTGCCTCCAGCAAACCATCCGCGGTTACGACCTCTTGCATTTAACCAACGGATAATGCCTATTTGAAAGCTATCGTCCTGCCGGTCAATCAAACCAGCGCTTTCATCTACATCATTTTCAGCTAAAATCAAAAAATTCAGATTATAATTACTATTATTAACATTAGTATAAAAATACCGAAGGGAAAAACGGTTTTCATCTATTCCGGCGGTCGAACCTCTGTCCTGTAACAGCATACGTGCACTATGATTCAAGCCGAAAAGATTATCGCCCTGAAACTGCAAACCATAAAAGAATTCATTGTCTACCACTTTCAGGCGCGGAATCACTAACAGGTAATGCTTTTCTTTTACGATAAAAACGACATTGATTTTATAAACCTGTTCGCCGGCATTACCTTCAGTATAATTTTCTTCCAGATAATAACGAACCCACTTAAATAAACCGAGGTCCATTATCGCCTGTCTGGATTTTTCTATTAATGCCTCATTAAATTCATCACCCGGGTTAATATAAATTTCCCTGTTCAACACAGAGGGCTGAGTCACCTCATTACCTCTGTATTGAATTTTATTAATGACCGATATCGCTTCTGCAGTAAAACTACATAACAACAAAATCAGCCATAATAGTGATTGCGTTTTCGCCATAACTTCTTAAGCAATATATCCTCGCCCTGGTGCAATATTAATCCTAAAAGCACAAACCCTGTTCCCATATAAATACTCAATGTAATAATTTCATCATTTGCAATATGCCCTATCCACAACGCAGAGACAGGGGTAATCAGCGTTATTAAAGCAACACTCGATGCGGGCAGGTTTTTTAGCAAAAAATAATAACTCACAAAGCCAATAACCGAACCCACTATCCCTAAATAAAGAATAGACCATATTGCCCTTGGCGGAATTTCTGCCGGAATGGGCGGCGCAAATAACAGATATACGGCTATAAATAGTGGCATAGAAAACAATAAACCACCCGCCACTAACGACAGTGCTGGCACATCTGTTTTTATACTTTTAATCCACACCGCGCTCGCCGAATGAAAAACGACTGCGCTCAAGATAGCCAGCACACCATATACAAAATCTTCACCCATAACATGTCCCTTATAAAATATAACGAACAGGCCACTAATGCCAGCAACTGCACCAGCTATCTTTAAACCACTAAAACTTTTTTCATGTAAAAAGCGCCATGCAAGATAACCGGTAACAATCGGTGACAAACCAAAAAGAACCGAGATTAATCCGGATGAAATATATTGTGCGCCCCAGTACACAGGCATCATTCCACCAAAGATAGCCACTGCGGATGCAAAATAAACTTTTCGCGACTCGCTATCCATTGCAAGCTTTTTATACTTCATTAACACTATCACCGTTGCAAGAACCGCCCCAATACTCATGCGCACAACAATACCAAATAAAAAGCTGACACCATCACCGCTCCATTTAATAGCAATAGGCGTTGTTGACCAGATAAGTATCACTACGATAAAAGCAGCCACAATAGCAAGCTGATGATATTTCGATTGATGAGTATTAGTTGTTGGCATTGTTTTTCCTTTTATCCGTAGCCTTAAAAAGCCTCCCCATAAACGAAAAAAGCCACAGACTTTTTTCGTCTGTGGCTTTTTAAATTCTTTTACTTTAATTTAAGATTATAAAATAAGCACACAGGCAGAAGTTTTCCACACCACTAGGCGTGAACAAATCGCTGCTGATTTAAAGGCTCGCTTATTAAATTCCATCACTCTAGACTGTGTTAATTACTTAACTCTGTCAAGCATTAAATATAATATTTTATACATACTCATAAACAGCATTACACACGCTTCACCTATCCGCGTTTATTTCATACCAGCGGTTTTACCCATTCTTTAAGTGGTGCTATTATCACAGGCCTTATTTATCTATGGCATAAGCAATGGAAAAGCTAAAAAACGCTGAACTTATTCAGTCAATTATTCGCCTTTGTATCGGTAGTCTCACTTACCTGTACATTTCAACTGGAATTGACAGCGGCTATTTTGATAGCAGCCACGAAGTATTAGACAATTTCACCCTGATTTTTATTATCTACAGCGTACTTAATTTACTCAGTATATTTAAAATACCGTCAAGCACACCTCGCCGCTATATTGCACTTACCCTGGATATTGCCAGCACAACTTTTTCTTCCTATCTTACGGGTGGCATCAACAGTGTTTACGTACTGATTTATTTATGGATTTATATTGGCTACGGCACTCGCTATGGCCTGAAGTTTCTTAGCGTAGCCGTTGTGCTAACCCTCATTGGTTATAATTTATTATTATTAACTGAAGATGCATGGCACTTATTAACCCTTGAAGCGATTGCATTTCTACTGTTAATTATTGCCTTGCCTGCTTATTTATATTCCATGCAAAAACGCCTTATGGAGTTTGCCGAGCAGGCTAATTCAAATAGCATTGCCAAGTCTGATTTTTTATCGACGATGACCCATCAAATTCGTACGCCAATTGGCGGCATTGTTGGCATGGTTGACCTGTTAAATAAAACCCAGCTCGATGTTCAACAAAAGCAATACCTGCAATCGCTTAGCCAGTCCAGCCATTCACTGCAGGTGATCATTGAAGACATTATTGATTTTTCGCGTATCGAGAATGGCAATATATCTATCAGCCACACCAGTTCTAATCCACGAATTTTAATTGACAGTTTAGTACACAGCCTTGCACCTCTTGGCTATGAACGTGAACTGGATTTAACCTGCTACATTGATCAGTCTTTTCCCGAAGAAGTCTTCATAGATTCGCAACGATTCCGTCAGCTACTTTCAAACTTAATTCGCTATGTTATAGAGCACAGCACCTCTGAGGGCGTTTATATTCATGCATATGCAGGGCAAACTAATTCTAGCGATCACATCAGCGCCAATATAGAAATTAAGTTTAAACAAACCACCGAGTTAGATCACCTGCATTCTAATCAGATACCTGACACTAATGATGCACTTCCCTTACGAATTAGTTACCAGCTAACTCGCTTAATGAACGGCCTGTTTGAAATTCAATATAACAGCGAACAAGACATTGGCTTTAACTTGCATTTTAACTGGCATAAAACCAGTAAATCACTCGACGCCACAACGCCATTTATTGCAGATAAACGTGCGCTTATTTTTGATGCAGATAAAGTTAATCTGGAAATACTTGAAAAATATTGCCAGCAGTTTGGTATGGAGGTTTACGCAACCTCTGGGCATGATAATTTAATCGCTCATATAATATGGAGCCACGAAAAAAATAACCCCTTCGATATTATTATTCTCGGCGAAGATCGCAAACATAAATATTGCCACGATTTAGTGGCCCGCATTCGGAGTGAAGCCAAGAGCACTGCACCTATTTTATATGCGAGTTATATGCACAGCATGGAACAATTTGAAGCCGAAAGTTTACACGGCATTCAGGCCACCATTATTAAACCCGTCTCACTTGGCATTTTAAAACGCACAGTAAACGATTTACTCCAGCCAAAATCAGAGCCAGCAGAAAAAACGCCTGACTTCCAGCGCTCACTCAACATTCTGGTCGCCGAAGACAATGAAATAAATGCCAGTGTCGCCTATAGCCACTTAACCGACCTCGGCCACAATGTTGATATCGCCACCGATGGCACAACCGCCCTCTACGCCATGCACAAACACCGCTATCATCTAGTGTTAATGGATATCAATATGCCCAACATGAACGGCCTTGAAGCCACCCGCCAATGGCGTAGGCTGGAAAATACCAGGAGCCATTTGCCTATCATTGCGTTAACTGCCAAAGCCACATCTGAAGATCGTGAACAATGCATACAGGCTGGTATGGATGATTTTTTAACTAAACCCGTTAATGAAGTACAATTAAAAGATATACTAGATAAATACATCAATCTGGATTAGCACGGTCAGACACCGGCATTAATAGCTCTGTTCAACCGAATAATACCCTTGAAAAATCAGTATATTACTTAAGCCGTTTTATGGCATTATGCACCACTCAATCGAATACCCAGGACTAGCGTTATGAGCATTACATCATTTTTACCCCCCGTTCGCACATTAATGGGCCCCGGCCCGTCAGACGTACACCCGCGTATATTAAGCGCGCTGGCACGCCCGACCATTGGTCATCTCGACCCATTATTTGTGGGTATGATGGATGAAGTGAAAGGCTTACTGCAATACGCGTTCCAGACCAAAAATGAACTCACGATTCCAGTATCTGCCCCCGGTTCTGCTGGCATGGAAGCCTGCTTTGTTAACCTGGTAGAAGCGGGTGATAAAGTCATTGTTTGCCAGAACGGCGTCTTCGGCGGCCGCATGAAAGAAAACGTTGAGCGCCTTGGTGCCACCGCCATTATGGTTGAAGACGACTGGGGCAAAGCCGTGGATTGCAATAAAGTGGAAGACGCACTTAAAGCGAATCCCGATGCAAAAATTCTCGCCTTTGTACATGCTGAAACCTCAACCGGTGCGCAGTCAGATGCAAAAACTCTCTGTGAACTGGCCAGAAAGCATGACTGCTTAACCATTGTTGATGCGGTAACCTCTTTAGGCGGCACCGAATTACGTGTTGACGACTGGGGCATAGATGCCATTTACTCTGGCACTCAAAAATGCCTGTCATGCACACCAGGCATTTCGCCAGTGAGCTTCAGCGAAAAAGCCACAGACGTCATTAAAAATCGCAAGACGAAAGTGACTAGCTGGTTTTTAGATATGAATCTGGTTATGGGTTACTGGAGCGGTAATGCCAAGCGCGCTTATCACCACACCGCACCGGTAAATGCACTTTACTCATTCCACGAATCATTAGTGATGTTGCAGGATGAAGGCTTAGAAAATGCCTGGGCACGTCATGCGAAAAATCATTTAGCATTGCGCGCGGGGCTGGAAGCAATGGGCTTAAGCTTTATTGTTGATGAAGCTGATCGTTTACCACAATTAAACGCGGTTACTATTCCCGACGGTGTAGATGAAGCAGCAATTCGCGCACAATTATTAAATGAATTTAATTTAGAAATTGGTGCAGGTCTGGGCGCACTGGCGGGTAAAGTTTGGCGCATTGGTTTAATGGGCCACAGTAGTCGTGCTGAAAACGTTATACTTTGTTTGAGTGCGTTAGAAGCCACATTGGGCGATGCAGTTAAGCAGGGTGTTGCAGTTGCCGCGGCGCAGGAAATTTTAGCCGGCTAAAAACGTCGTCAGCTAAAGCTAACTCCTACAGAAATAGATAATTGTAGGAGCGAGCTTTAGCTCGCGATCATTCCAGCGATCATTCCAGTGATCATTTTGGCCAACAAGCACCCCATAAAGCATAATTCCCAATTTCATCAACCAAACCTGCACGTAACGGGTTAGCAACTACATACCTTGCTACAGACTTAATATCCTCTTCTCTACGCAGCGCATGATCGTGAAACCCCGTCTGCCATAAATTTTCTGTTAGTCTTAATTTCTGTTTGATATGAAAACCACTTTTGGATTTTATTTTTTGTACTACTTTTGAGAGACTTTGTTTGCGCTTTAATTGCATCAGCCAGTGTAGATGATCCGGCATGATGACATAACAGATTGTTTTCACGCCCTGTGACGCATCGTTTAAAATTTTGACTAACTCTCTCCCTGCATGTAAATCTAGAAAAACAGGGCGACGTTTATTGGTTACGGCCGTAATCAAATAAATCTGATGGTCTATCGATACTCTGCCTTTTCTGAGTTCGCTGCTTTTTAGTTTTTTCATTTGAATTCCTTTTTATTACTCCGCACATCGTCAGCTAAAGCTAACTCCTACAACAATTCATTGTCAATAATCTGTAGGAGTTAGCTTTAGCTGACGACATTCCCTCTAACAGGTATAATGATGCATCATGAAAATCTATCTCGTAGGCGGAGCAGTTCGCGACCAGCTTTTAGAATACCCGGTAAAAGAAAAAGACTGGGTAGTCGTAGGCGCTACGGTGGACGAAATGTTAGCACTGGGTTACCAACAAGTCGGCAAAGACTTCCCGGTTTTTTTGCACCCGCAAACCAAAGACGAACACGCCCTCGCACGCACCGAGCGCAACACAGCACCCGGCTATAAAGGCTTTGAAGTCCACGCTTCACCCGGAGTTACACTCGAGGAAGATTTAATTCGCCGCGACTTAACTATTAATGCCATCGCACAGGACGACGCAGGAAACATCATCGACCCCTATAACGGTCAGTCTGATTTAAAATTAAAGTTACTGCGCCATGTTTCACCCGCATTTAGCGAAGACCCTGTGCGCATTTTAAGAGTTGCACGTTTCGCTGCACGCTATGCACATCTGGGATTTAAAGTTGCTGATGAAACCAATACATTAATGCAAAAAATGGTCACCAATGGCGAAGCCGATGCACTGGTAGCCGAGAGAGTGTGGCAGGAATTTTACAAAGCCTTATGCGAGCGCAATCCCGAAACATTTATTGAAGTTTTAAGAAACTGCGATGCATTAAAAATTATTTTTCCCGAAATAAACGCACTGTTTGGTGTACCGCAACCGCCACAACATCACCCGGAGATTGACACCGGCATTCATACTTTGATGGTGCTGCAACAAAGCGCACTTTTGTCGAACGATCCCGCAACTCGATTCGCAGCTCTATGCCATGATTTAGGCAAAGCACTCACACCTAAAGACAACTGGCCCAGCCATCACGGCCACGAAGCCAAAGGCAAAAAGCCGGTTAGGGAATTATGCCAACGTTTACGTATTCCTAATGAATTTAAAGAGCTGGCATTAGTCACTGCGGAATTTCATTTACATGTGCACCGCGCATTTGAAATAAAAAAATCAACGTTATTAAAGACAATTGAAAAACTTGATGGAATGCGCAAGCCCGAAAGATACGAGGCATTTTTAATTGCCTGCACCGCTGATATTCGTGGGCGCACGGGTTATGAAAATTATGATTATCCGCAGGCGGATTATTATCGACAGGCATTATCCATAATTAAAAGCATAGACATGCAGCCACTAAAAGATGCAGGCTTGCAGGGAAAAGAAATGGCAGATGGTATTCATACGGCGCGTCTTTCTGCTTTGAATAAACATTTACAGCCACCTGAAAACATTTAACTTCTTACTTCGAACTTTCGCGAGCTAAAGCTCGCTCCTACAATATAATTTCACGACGTCTGTAGGAGTTAGCTTTAGCTGACGACGGTAAAACTATTAATCCATTATTAACAAAAAATTAAATTTAATAATCTCTCCGCGGCCCTTTATATAAATCACCTTCCATTCCAAATGCCGGCTCACGCCCCACCAGCTCTTCGATTAATGCTAGCTACCCGCCCATCAGCATCCGAAGAACTTTTTTAAATGTCATTAAACCTTACTGCTTATCCTGCCATTCAAACCGCGGAATCACTCTGGGTTCAAACGGTAACGACTCAAATGCATCGGGTAACAGCAGCGATATAAACTTTAGTAGCTATGAAAAACTTATTAGCTTTAGCAATCAAATTGAAACCTATGTTTACGCCCGCGGACAAATGCCCATGTCTCGATTAGCTCACGATCAATTCTGGGCCAGTAATGCACCGCAGATTTTAGCCAGCCATATTGTTGATTTTAAATTTGCTAATGACGATGGTAGCATTGACCAGCCAGGCAAACCCATTGCACATGCGGGCCTTGATAGAACAGTTATTTCACCGGTCACTATTTCTGCAGAAGCAAGCGTTTTTGCTACCACGTATAATTGGCAAATAATAGAACAACCCACGGACAGCCTCGCGACAATTGAAAACTCGAACGCATTACGTAGCTCATTAACGGCAGATACCGATGGTGAATATATTTTACAATTAACCGCCAGTAATGCCGCCGGCGAAACCAGCACTGACACGCTAACACTTACCATCGACAGCAACTTATCACCCAGCCAAACTGAAATCACTTTTAATACACACATCATTCCATTGATACAGGGTGGAGCGACTCTTAATTGTTTACAGTGTCATTCTGAAACGGGTTTAAGTGGCATTCCAGTTTATTATGATGCAGACTCCGGCGGTTTTAGCCTGTATGAAAATATTAAACAGCGTATTAATTTTTCCAATGTTGAGTACAGCCGACTATTACAGAAGCCCACGGGCAATCACCACAATGGTGGCACACCCATTACACTCGATGCAAATTACAACTTACTGGTTAACTGGATATTAGAGGGAGCACGAGAAAATTAGACTCTAAAATTTCATTTCAGCACCTCTGGATTCAATGGATAACTAAGAAGCCCGTTACTAACGTTCGTAAAAATTTTTTTATTAGCTTGGCCAGGCACTCATCTGTTGCTATGGTTATACTTTGAAAATATCCCGATCAACAAGACAAGAAGAAAAATGAAATATATTATTAGCGCACTCTTTAGCCTGTTATTCACAACCTCGTCCTACGCACAGGACGCTCCAGACAAAAAGACTTATAGCTGCACAAAAACCGGCTGTTCGATTGCCTGCATCAATGGCAGAAATAAATGGTCAACCCTCTCCAGTGGAGCCAGTGAGATATCTGTTAAATATTTATCAAATGGCAATGTTGAATATTTATTAACGATAGGTAAGAAACGGGAAATGGTTTTTATTGGCAATGATCGCCTACAGTGCAAAATCGCCGGATTAAAATAAAGTAGCAACATTTAATTTAATAAACTTCACCTGCCATCAGCTATATCAAGTGAAGTTTTTTTAATGCTAAAAATTAACGCATTGTAACCAGCTCTTCAGCACTGGTTGGGTGAATCGCCACCGTATCATCGAAATCTTTTTTTGTGGCACCCATGCGCATCGCGACTGCAAACCCTTGCAGCATTTCATCTGCACCCGGCCCAATAATATGACAGCCCACAACTTTTTCCTGTGCACCGGTACAAATTAATTTCATTGCGGTTTTTACTTCATGGCTGGTCATTGAGTTATACATTGCTGTGAATCTAGTCTGATAAATTTTTACACCGTCACCATATTTTGCACGCGCTTCACCTTCGGTTAAACCAACAGTGCCAATGGGAGGATGACTAAAAACAACGGTAGAAATTAATTTATAATCCAGGTGCCGATCGGTTTGATTATTATAGAGTCGATCACCTAAACGCCGACCTGCAGCAATAGCCACCGGCGTTAACGGCGCACGCCCTGTGACATCACCTAATGCAAAAATATTTTCTACATTGGTATTCTGATAAACATCACACATAATATAACCACTAGCATCCTGCTCTAAATTCAGCGCCTCTAAATTCATACCTTCGGTATTTGGGTGGCGACCAATTGCCCAGATCACTTCCGAGAATCCGCTAATTTTATTACCTTTATCATCGCACACACTTAAGCTACCATCGGCTTCTTTTATTATTTCTGTAATTTGGGTGCGCGGCATAATATCTACACCCTGATCTAACATTTCTTCCCATAACGTTTCGCGTAACATTGCATCGAATGATCGCAGTAAATGTTCTTTGCGAAGATACATGCACACGTCACTGCCCAGTGCATTTAATACACCGGCTAGTTCAACCGCGATATAACCCGAGCCAATAATAGCAACTTTTTTCGGACGCTCCTGCAACGCGAAAAAACCATCCGATGTAATGCCTAATTCTGCACCGGGGATATCGGGAACCGTCGGCGTTGTGCCTGGGGATACGACAATATGTTCTGCGGTATATTTTCTACCATCAACATCTATCGTATGCTCATCCACAAATGATGCAAAACCTACCAGCTCATCAATGTTCGATTCTTTTAAATAATTGTGATACCAGCTATTAATCCCTGAAATATAATTTTCACGTTTGGTGACTAAGTGATTCCAGTCAAAGCCTTTATTATCGACATCAAAGCCATAATCTTTTGCATCACTTAAGGCATGGGCTAAATTCGCCCCGTACCACATAATTTTTTTCGGTACACAGCCCACATTCACACAGGTTCCACCCATCTTGCCGCTTTCAACAACCGCACACTTTGCACCATAAACCGCTGCTCGCTCGGCCACCGATAATCCGCCGCTGCCCGCACCAATTGCAATTAAGTCGTAATCGTATTTTTCTGACATGATAAAACCCGTAGTGATCTATTAATTTAAGTCGGGTAATATACCAGCACATCCAATCAGGGAACACCCCGTTAATATGTTGTTATTTGACACACTCAAAAAAATCAGCTCAAACGCAAGCTATCAGCATGTGATTGACCGGCTCGATCAATACAGTCAGCTGATTCGTCTCGATCGCCCGATTGGGGTTTATCTGCTGCTCTGGCCGACACTGTGGGCACTATGGATAGCCGCCGAAGGCATTCCCGATACGCGAGTACTCTTTGTATTTGTAGCCGGAGTATTTTTAATGCGCTCTGCAGGCTGCGCAATTAATGATTATGCCGATCGTGATATCGACCCGCATGTTGATCGCACTAAAGACCGCCCTCTTGCCGCTGGGCGAGTCACCCGCAAGGAAACCTTAATTGTATTTGCGAGTTTATCGATTACCGCGTTTGCCCTCGTGCTATTGATGAATGCACTCACCATTTATATGAGTTTTGTCGGCGTGCTACTCGCCGCCAGCTACCCCTTTGCAAAACGCTTTCATTATATGCCGCAAGTGCATTTAGGCGCAGCATTTGGCTGGGCTGCACCGATGGCATTCACGGCACAGGCCAATGAAATTACCGCAGTGACCTGGTTGATTTTTATGGCAACAGTTTTATGGGCAACGGCTTACGACACTATGTATGCGATGGCGGATCGTGAAGATGATTTAAAAATCGGGGTTAAGTCCACCGCCATTTTATTTGGCGACACGGATAAATTAATTATTGGATTATTACAGGCGCTGCTGGTTTTAGATTTAATTCTAATAGGCAGTGCTTCAAAGTTAGGACTTTATTATTATTTAGGTTTAGCGGTTGCTTCAGGACTGGCCATTTATCAACAATATTTAATTAAAGACCGTGACCGGCAAAAATGTATTCAGGCTTTTTTAAATAATAACTGGTTTGGGCTGGTGGTGTTTATTGGGATATTTATAGATTACTGGGTTTGAGTTTATTTTTATTATTATGAGTAGTTTAGTTTTCGCTAAATTTATTAACCTTTTAAATCCCCCTCAGTGTTATTACCTATATGCACGATGTATCTGGTAGTTCATTACATTATTTGTATTCCCGTTTTTCTAAGGGGGAGGTACTACTCCCCTCTTAGAAAAAGAAGGGCTGGGGGAGATTTAAACTCATTCAGATTACTAAACAAAAAAACCAAAGCACCCAACTCAAACCTCAACTATTTTAATTTCACCTGACTGTAAACCATCTGTCTGCAAATTTCCCAGCCTCCATTCTCCAATCCGACACCGCACTAACCGTAACGTCGGAAACCCAACCGCCGCCGTCATCCTTCGCACCTGACGATTACGCCCTTCACTAATCGTTAACTCCAACCAGCTTGTTGGAATGTTTTTTCTAAATCGCACCGGCGGATTTCTTTCCCACAAACCTGCGGGCTCTGAAATAATTTTAGCCTGCGCAGGTTTGGTTTTACCGTCTTTTAACGTCACACCTTTTTTTAATTGCTCAATTGCTTTCTGAGTAATTTCTTTATCCACCTGCACCCAGTAAGTTTTTTGCATTTTATTTTTGGGGTCGGATATTCTATGCTGCAATTTTCCATCGTCGGTTAATAGTAATAAACCTTCCGAATCATGGTCTAATCTGCCAGCCGCATATACATCCTTTATAGAAATATATTCGGCTAAACTTTTATGTTTTTCATGGGGGCTAAACTGACAGATCACACCGAAGGGCTTATTGAATAAAATTAACTGACTCATCTTTATACTTGCAACCAACGACGCCTGCGTTGTTCGCTAACATCCAACTGATCAAATAAAGCGTGCAAAACATCTTCATCGGGAATGCTTTGCCAGCGAATCGACTGCTGATGATTATCAAACACTGCATCCGTTACAATTTCGGTTAAGCGTTTATTCATGGGCAACATCGCCTGATGCTCTTGCACTAAGTTTTGAATACGTGCAGAACCCCGAAATTTCATCTTTGAAATATTTTCTATATTTTCAATAATGTCATCTATATCATTAAACTTTTGCAAAAGATTCGATGCCATTTTATAACCCACGCCTGGAATACCTGGAATGTTATCGACTTTATCACCGGCTAACGCCAACAAGTCGGCAATTTTTTCAGGGCTTACCCCAAATTGTTTTTCGACGCCTTTATAATTTAACACATTGCTGCGTGCAAAATCCCACCACGCATCGCGCTCACCTAAAACTAATTGGGTTAAATCTTTATCGGCACTTACAATGGTAATATCAAAACCTTCACTTCTTAAACGCGTTGCGAGAGTGCCGATAATGTCATCCGCTTCAAATCGATTGCTGCCGAATTCAGGGATTCCCATTGCTCGACAAAACTCCCGGCAATAACGAAACTGCGCTTTTAATTCTGCAGGCGCCGGATCGCGATTGGCTTTATATTCGGGAAAAATTTCACGCCGATAAGAGTTAGTCTGGTGTGCGTCAAATGCGCAGGCGATATATTCGGGTTGGCGCTGCTCAATTAACTGATATAAAAATTCGGTGAACCCATAAACCGCATTACTCGGGTTACCGTCGATATCGGCAATAGCATCATCAAATACATGCCAACCACGGAAGATGTAGATACTGGAATCGATTAAATAGGCGCGCTTGCTCATCTGATATTTCTCATGCGGCATTTTAACCCGAAATTAGCGCATTAATCATTTTTAAATATTGAAATTTATATGCAGGAGTTAGCTTTAGCTGACGATTTTTCACGCAACACGAAGTAAACATACAAATTTAAATCATTCTTCAATAGGACTTGCTTCGCTTCGCCTCTTTATCGTCAGCTAAAGCTAACTCCTACATTTTTTTGCATATTAAATTTTATAATTTTGCCAGCGTTTGCATATCTTTTTTAACCGCCGCGACCGAGTTATTAAAATTCGCCTGCTCGCTTTCATCCATCTCAATGCTAATGACTTTTTCCATGCCATTTTTACCCAGCACACAGGGCACGCCAATCGCTAACTCATCGCAGCCGTATTCATTTTGCACAATGGCCACCGTCGGTAAAATACGCTTTCGATCATTCACTATGGCATCGACCATAGCGGCAACGGCTGCGGCGGGTGCATCAAAAGCACTGCTATTCTGACGCAAAGCTAAAATTTCTGCGCCACCATTACGGGTGCGGGTAACAATATCATCGATGCTTTTCTGATCCATAAAATTACTAATCGGTATGCCAGAAATGGTGGTGTAACGCATCATCGGCACCATCGAGTCTCCGTGACCACCGAGCACCATTGCATCAATATCTAATGCTGAATATCCGGTTTCCATCGCAATAAAACTTGCCATGCGGGTTGAATCCAGCACACCGGCCTGACCGAAAATTCGACTACGATCCCAGCCGGTTTTTTGAAACGCACGATAGGTTAAAATATCCACAGGATTGGATACAAATAACATTTTACTATCGGGTGCGTACTTCAGGGTATTTTCAATAATCGTGTCCGTCACCCCTACATTCGTTTCCAACACATCAGAGCGTGACATGCCCGGCTTGCGAGGAACCCCTGCGGTGATAATAATTAAATCCGAATCCGCCATTAGCGCATAATCGGTGCCACCGATTAATCGTGTATCAAACCTGAAAAGAGGCGCATCCTCCTGAATATCTAAGGCGGCGCCTTCAGCAGCGCCTTCACGAATATCGATTAAAACGATTTCACGACAAAGATCTTTTGAGGCAATAAACTGCGCTGTAGACTCACCGACTCGACCCGCACCAACCACTGTGATTTTTTTCATGTGAGCTCCCTGTACATTTTTCCAGTACATCGTGCTGGAAAAATGTTTTTAGTTTTATTATAAGTTTAGACTAAATTTACAGCCGATGTTCTTTAACAGAGTGCTCTGATTCTAATGGCACTTACTTAAGCATAAACTATGGGCTCGCTTTGCGCGCACAAAAAATATCGTCAGCTAAAGCTAACTCCTACAGCTATGCCTTATCGCTATCTCACGTTTAAGATATTGCTTAAGAAAGCGCCATTATGCGCTGATTCAAATTTTGAAATTGAAACTTTTTCTATTTTCAGGAATCATTCATGATGATGCTTGGAAACACCACTATCAATCGCAGCTTGCGCAACCGCAGCGGGCACCCGCTCAATTAATCGCGGGTCAACCGGCTTGGGAATAATATACTCGGGGCCAAATTCTAAATGATCCAGCTCATAAGCATTAAGCACCGATTTAGGTACCGGGTCTTTTGCTAAACTGCGAATTTCATTTACTGCAGCAATATGCATATCCTGTGTAATAGTCGTTGCACCTGCATCGAGCGCACCTCTAAAGATGTACGGGAATCCCAGCACATTGTTGACCTGGTTCGGATAGTCACTGCGCCCGGTTGCCATGATTAAATCATCGCGGGTTTGCCTGGCCAGCACCGGATCAATTTCTGGGGTTGGGTTCGACAGGGCAAAAACAATTGGCCTGGGCGCCATGGCCAAGATCATTTCCGGGGTTAATAAGTTTGGCCCGGACACACCAATAAACACATCCGCATCGCGCATTGCATCTAAGGCGGTTCTGCGCTCGGTTTTTACTGCGAACTCGGCTTTATAAATATTTAAATCATCACGCTCGGTATGAATCACCCCATTGCGATCAAGCAATATCATATGCTCTTTTTTTATACCTAAACCCTGCAATAAACGCATCGATGCAATACCTGCCGCACCCGCACCCATGCAAACAATCTTTGCATCTTCAGCCTTTTTATCCTGCAGATCCAGAGCGTTTAATAAACCTGCGGCAATAATAATAGCCGTGCCGTGCTGGTCATCGTGAAACACGGGAATGTCTAACATGCTGTCAAGTGTGCGCTCTATTTCAAAACATTCCGGGGCTTTAATATCTTCTAAATTAATACCCCCAAAAGTCGGCGCAATGCGTGCGACTGTGTCGATAAAATCTTTCGGGATATCGGCGTTCACTTCAATATCAAACACATCAATATTTGAAAAGCGCTTAAATAAAACCGCCTTACCCTCCATTACCGGCTTGCCCGCGAGTGCCCCAACATTGCCAAGCCCGAGCACCGCACTGCCATTAGTAATCACCCCCACTAAATTACCTTTGGCGGTATAGTCATAAGCCATTTCCGGGTCTTCGGCAATCGCCCGCACCGGCTCAGCGACACCGGGTGTGTATGCTAAGGACAAATCATCCTGCGTGTTACAGGGCTTGGTAATGTCAGTGCCGATTTTTCCGGGAGATGGAAACTTGTGATAGTCGAGTGCGCGTTTTTTATCTTCTTCGTTCATTTTTGTCTTCTTAATTTAAAATCTTTATTAATGCTTGAGTACAATACCGCTGAATCTACCGCGACTAGTGTAACACTCTAATGGCATCGGGATGGCGTAAGCGCAGACTAAACTGGGTTTTATTTTGTGTGCCCTGATGAGCGCTCTGGTGAGTATTCTGGACTGAATTTTTAACATGCAACCAGCCACGAATCTGTATTTTTTTATGTTCTAAATTATTTAGCATATGCACATTAAAATTCGCCATGTCATAACGGCGTATATTGACGCTAACCCTGTTATCTAAAACCAGCGTGACACTGTGATTGTTTTTCCAGACTCTGGTTACCTGCGCACTCAGCCGGTGAAAACCTTCACTTGCCTGATTTAATTGGTCGGTGGTCTTTAATTGATACTGGGGTAGCGACCAGATGCCAAGCTGTTGCTTTATCGCCTGCGCTTCGAGCTGCTGATAGCAGTGGCTCATTCTATCGTTCGGTGGTGTTGTAAAAGCAATCGCGCGCCCTTGCTCAATTAATGCAGCCTGCACATTAGTACCATTAGGTAAAAACACATGCGCAAGCGCACGCTGGTAATGATCGAAGCGTTGGGCGCCAAAGGATAAGCCAACACGCTGATTTGATTTATTTAGCAAGCGCTTTAAAGCCTCCTTTGCTGCCTCTCCACTGCGCTTGATTTCTTCCGGCAGAACACCATGCTTAGTAAAAATCTCCGGTGTATCTATGCCCAGCAGCCTGATTTTTCGACCATCTTCTAATTGCAGGGTGTCGCCGTCATACACATAATTTACCCGCGCACTGTCATCAATATGCTGTGGCGGGCAGGCCCCTGCTGCTAACCCATAGCTTTGAAATAGCCAGGCATAAAAAAAGACGCTGAAAATCAGCGCCTTTTTTAGCAAACAAATATTAAGTTGCAAAGATTTACTTCTTGCTACCAAAACGTTTGTTGAACTTATCTATCTGACCGGCAGAATCCAAAATCTTCTGCTTACCAGTAAAGAAAGGGTGACATTGTGAGCACACCTCAATAGCGAGCGCGTCTTTTGCGTAAGTTGAGCGCGTGTCAAACGTGTTGCCACAGCTGCAGGTTACTGAAATGTCGTGATAATTTGGGTGTATATCTGGTCTCATGTCGAGATCCTCTAGCCTTGATACCGTAAAGAGCCGCGTATACTACTCGTTTAATCCCGAATCGGCAAGGGGTATCATTAAGTTTTTCATGTTAATATTTAACTATATTACAAATGTAGCGTTACAAGCGATATTCAAGCTATATTTTAGTACGACTTCCAACCTCAAATTAAGGAATCTGCAGGTGAAATTTTTTTTAAAATTGTTATTAAAAGCCGGTATGACACTAGGCGTTATGTTTATTGGCTACAAATATATCCTCACCGGCGGATTAGGCGGATTTCAAATCCCCGGCATGGAAGCCCTCAGCGATAAAGCAAAAGGTGGCGTTAGCTCCATCGAAAACGCAGTCGTCGAGAAAGACGTAACCGTGTATCAGTGGGTAGATGCGCAGGGCGTTACCCATTACGGCGGCACCGCACCTACTGGACAGGGCACTTATACAAAAAAAGAGATTCACGCCAACACAAATGTATTAAATGCTCACAAACTGCCCGAAACCGAAGAGGCTGAGGAGATAACAAAAAAATCACGCGTATCTCGTGTGGGTAGCGTTTATTCCCCTGAGGGCGTCAAAAAACTTATGGATGACGCAGAAGGCATTGATGAGCTGTTGGAAAATCGCGTAAGTGAACAGGAAAAAATACTCAACAACCTGTAATCAATTGCCACCTAAGAAAACAGGTTAATTAAATCATTTAAAAAAAGATAACCCTGCTCTGTTGCAAAATACCTGTCACCCGTACTTTGCAACAAGCCATCGCTGATTGCTCGATTGCACTGTGAAGCAATCAGCGCTGAGTTTAAACCTGTGTTTTGCTCAAACTCATGCAATTCAAACCCCTGCTTTAAGCGCAACGCATTTAACATAAACTCGAAAATAATTTGATCAGTCTCTAAACTTTCACGACCGGATGTTTTATCTTCAACACTCGCCTGCATATATTCTGCAGGCTTACGCACTTGCCAATAGCGGGAAATTTCGCCGTTATCTGCACGACTAATTTTTCCATGGGCACCTGCACCCAACGCAAGATAATCACCAAACTGCCAGTAATTTAAATTGTGAGCGCACTGCCGATTGTTTTTAGCATAGGCTGAAATTTCATATTGATGGTAGCCCGCTTCAGCTAATAATTTTTGCCCCTGCTGCTGTAGCGCCCAAACACTTTCATCATCGGGAGTTAACGGCGGATGACTGTAAAAAAATGTATTCGGCTCAATGGTGAGTTGATACCAGGAAATATGCTGGGGATTTAAATCAATCGCCTGTTGCAGATCATTAAATCCCTGCTTAACATCTTGCCTGGGCAGCCCGAACATTAAATCTAAATTGATATTTTCAAAGCCGGCTTTTCTGGCAACCGCAACTGCATTTAATGCTTCATCAGCATTATGAATACGACCGAGTGATTGTAATTTTTCATTATCAAAACTTTGTATACCTATAGATAACCGATTAATCCCCGCCGCATAAAAACCATTAAATTTTTCCTGCTCGACCGTACCCGGGTTAGCTTCCATAGTTACTTCCATATTCGGCAGACAATTTAAGTGACTGCGTACGGTATCCATAATTTTTTTAATGGATGCTGACGAAAATAAACTTGGCGTGCCACCACCAATAAACACCGACACGATTCGACGCCCCCAAATTCCCGGCAACTGGTATTCTAAATCTGCAATTAACGAATTAATATATTCTTCTTCCGGCAACCCTGATTCAAAGGTGTGTGAATTAAAATCGCAATAAGGACATTTTTTTACGCACCAGGGCAGATGGATATATAATGACAGAGGGGGCAATGTGCTAAATTCGGGCATGGCTGTATTTTACATCAAGATACGTTAAAAAGATGGCTGAAGAAAAAATCAATAATAAATTAATACTGCGTGCAACATTAAAGTTGTTTGCTGGCTCAGCTATTTTGTGGCTGGCGTATGTTTTTACGGCGGGCTTTTTTAGCGACAGTAACAACACAAAATCTAGCGTTCGAAAATTTGACCTGTCCTCTCTAACCAACAATAGCGCTATATATTTTAAAATTGATCAACGAGAACTACTGGTAATAAAAACACGAGACAAACATCATGTTTTCTGGGCCCAGGACCCAGTTTATGGTTGTCGATTAGATTATTTTAAAACATTCATTAAACCCATTTGCATCGATATTAAATATAATTTAGCAGGCTATAACAGCGACAATAACCAGCATTTAACATCACCTGATTATGAAATAACATCACAGAATGCATTGCATATCTATTGAAAACAATCACGCATTTATTTTTTGTTTTCTAAGCAAATAAATAATAATTAATAATGCCGGCAACCCTAAAATCGAAGTATATATATAAAATACAAAATAACCGTAAGCATCAACAATTACACCCGAAAAACCCGCAATGATTTTTGGAAACAATGTCATTAAAGAACTGAATAATGCGTACTGCGTTGCGGTATAAGCTTTATTGGTCAAACTCGATAAATATGCAATAAACACGGATATTGCTATACCTCCCGCCAAACTATCTGCTCCAATAACTGCTGCAAGCATAATAATATTTGCACCCATTGTGGATAATAATGCAAATAATAAGTTTGTAAAAATCACTAACACGCCACCCGCTAACATCATGCGCATAGTGCCAAATCGCATTACCATAACCCCGCCCAGAGCTGCACCGGTAATGGTTAAAAAGAAGCCGAATATTTTAGTAACATCGGCAATATTGGTTTTAGTAAAACCCAGATCCAAATAAAATGGATTTGCCATTACCGCCATCGTAATATCGGTTATGCGGTAGGTACTGATTAACAATAAAATTAATATTGCATACTGGCCTTTGCTTTTAAAAAACTCCACAAATGGACTAACAACAGCACCTACAAACCATTCTGTAATTTTTTGTGCAAAACCTTTTATCTGCACTACATCTTCTATCTGACTAATTAATAATTCTTCACGCGCCAGAGTATCGCCATCTAAGTGCCGCGCATGTTCACGAATCACCAACGTTGTAATAACACCCACACCCGTTAACGCCGCCATACTTAAATAGGCCACCTGCCAGTTAACATATTCAGCCACATACAATGCACCTGCACCTGCGGCTAATGTTGCAAAGCGGTAACCCAGAACATAGCTTGCTGCCATTGCAGCCTGATATTCATTGTCGATAGACTCAATACGATAGGCATCAATTACCACATCCTGTGTCGCGGATGAAAATGCCACAAACAGGGCAAACAAGGCAAACAGTTGTAAATTATTTTCAGGGGTTGTGTATGCCAGCAACAAAAGTCCAATTGCAATTCCACTCTGCGCTAATAACAGCCAGCTTCTACGCTGGCCCAGGATTTTCCCTAGAAAAGGCAATGGCACTCGATCGACTATTGGAGCCCAAAATATTTTTACCGAATACATGATGCCAACCCAGCTAAAAAAGCCAATAGTCGTGCGACTCACATTTGCATCGGTTAACCATGCGGATAAAGTTGAAAAAACCAATAAAAAAGGCAGGCCAGCAGAGAACCCCAAAAACAGCATGCCGATAATTTTTGGTCTTGTATAAACCGCGAAAGATTCTTTCCAGCTATGTTTGTGGATTTTAGTTAATTTATCGGGGGATGACATTAATTTTTAGTGCCTTAGCAGTTTTCGTCATACCTGCAAACGCAGGTAGCCAGTGCCTGTTTTCTTTTCAAAATCACTAGAATCATGAACCTGCCGCCCCTGGAATGACTGCGCTTTTCAAGCTAGCAGGACGGCAGTGAAAAAATATATTCCGAATATTTGAATTTACTAAAAATAAAATTTGCATTTCTATTCCAGCACAAAATCATAATCAATAATCAGTGGCGCATGATCCGAAAACCTTTCGTCTTTATATATGTGGGTTTTTTTAACGGTTGCGCCCACCTTCGGGGTAACAATCTGATAATCAATCCGCCACCCCGTATTATTCGCCCAGGCCTGCCCGCGGTTACTCCACCAGGTATATTCATGGGGCTTTTGATTCAGCACGCGAAACGCATCCACGTAACCCACTTCATCAAAAAGCTTAGTGAGCCAGTCCCGCTCCTCTGGCAGAAAACCCGAATTTTTCTGATTGCTGCGCCAGTTTTTTATATCGATTTGTTTGTGTGCAATATTCCAGTCACCACATATTACAAACTCACGACGCTTGCGTCGCATTTTATGTAGTAGCGGCATAAAGCGATCCATAAAGTCAAATTTCAGCGCCTGCCTTTCTTCCGATGAAGAACCGGAATGCATATATAAAGAAATCACACTGATGTTTTTAAACTCAACTTCTATATAGCGGCCTTCCTGATCGACATCGTGCATGCCAATTCCCGCATGTACTTTTCTGGGTTTTTGCTTGCAATAAACCGCCACGCCACTATAACCTTTTTTGACCGCATCGTGATAATAACAATGGTAGCCCTGTGGGTGAAACACCTCATCTTCGAGCTGGTGCACCTGCGCTTTGGTTTCCTGAATGCACACCACATCGGCCTTTTGTTTTTTGAGCCAGTCGAAAAAACCTTTTCGGGCGGCGGCACGGATTCCATTGGTGTTAACTGTTATAATACGCATAGCAAGGCAATTATTTTTATTGTTTGAAAGCTTTATACGAGATCAGATAAAATAAACCGAACATCGTCATACCGGCATGCTTTGAGCTGGAATGACGGCATCTTTTATTTTTTCTTTCGTACAAAGATTTCTATTTATTAATGAACAAATCGACTGTGCATTCTACATGCCACAGCTGTAACTGGGTAGCTATGAAAGATTATCAGAAAAACTTTATTGAGCTGGCACTGGAATATGACGTATTAAAGTTTGGTGAATTCAAACTCAAGTCCGGCCGTCAAAGCCCCTACTTTTTTAATGCGGGTTTATTCAACACCGGCAAAGCACTGGCAGAAATGGGGCGCTGCTATGCGCAGGCCATTGTGGACAGCGGTATTAAATACGACATTTTGTTTGGCCCTGCCTATAAAGGCATTCCACTGGTGGCGGTAACCGCAATGGCACTGCAAATCGATCATGGCCTCGACATTCCCTATGCATTCAATCGCAAAGAAGCCAAAGACCACGGCGAAGGCGGCTCGATAGTGGGCACTAAAATCGAAGGTCAGGTATTAATTCTCGATGATGTAATTACCGCCGGCACTGCAATTCGTGAGGCTATTGAAATTATCGATTCTAATAACGGCACCGCCGTAGGCATTTTAATTGCACTGGATCGCCAGGAAAAAGGCACCGGCAATCGATCAGCCGTGCAGGAATTACATGAAGACTATGGCATGGAAGTGCTCAGCATTGTTGGCATGGAGCACTTAATCCAATATCTGCAAACCAAAGGCGATGAAGAGATGCTGGATGCGATGCAGTTTTACCGTACAGAATATGGGGTTAACTAACATTAAACGAATATCGGCACAGCTGTTTTAGATCAATAAAATCGCTGAAAGATTTGGTTATTATGCTGTTGTTTATGCGTGCAAGCCATCATATATTCGGCCCTACAATTTGTTTGATACGCCCTCCCGGAAAAATTTATTTAGAGACAGCAACAATGGCAAACATAGAATTCGATACCCAGCTCATCAAGAAATACGACATCGCTGGCCCGCGCTACACCAGCTACCCCACCGCAGTTCAATTTACCCCTGAATTCAACGAAGCGGATTATCGCCAGCAAGCAGCCAAATCAAATTTATCCGGGCGTGATTTATCCCTGTATTTTCACCTGCCGTTCTGCGACACCATTTGCTATTACTGCGCCTGCAATAAAGTCATTACCAAAGATCGCAGCAAAGCCAATCCGTATTTAGATATGCTGCACAAAGAAATTGCAATGCAGGGCGAGCTGTTTGATTCATCACGAAAAGTGAACCAGCTGCACTGGGGCGGTGGCACCCCTACCTTTATTAGTCACCAGCAAATGGCCGAACTCATGCAAGTGACTCGCCAGCATTTTAATTTGCACGATGATGATAGCGGTGAGTATTCAATTGAAATAGACCCACGTGAAGTTACCCGCGACAGCATTAAATTATTACGTGACATTGGCTTCAATCGCATGAGTTTAGGGGTGCAGGATTTTGATCCCGCCGTGCAAAAAGCGGTTAACCGAATTCAATCAGAAGAACAAACTTTAACCGCATTAAACAGTGCTCGCGATTATGGCTTTAAATCCATTAGCACCGATTTAATTTATGGCCTGCCACTGCAAACCGAAAAAAGTTTTTCGCTCACTTTACAGCGCATTATTGAAATTAGCCCGGATAGAATTTCACTGTTTAACTACGCACACATGCCAACATTATTTAAACCCCAGCGCCGCATTAATGAAGACGAAATGCCCAGCGCCGAAATAAAACTGGCAATTTTAAAACACAGCATCGAAACTCTAACTGGAGCCGGCTATGTTTATATTGGCATGGATCACTTTGCCAAACCCGATGACGAGTTAAGTATTGCCCAGCAACAGGGAAAACTCTATCGAAATTTTCAGGGTTATGCCACCCACGCAGACTGTGATTTAGTCGGCATGGGCATTACCTCCATCGGCACCATTGACAACAGCTTTGCACAGAACGTTAAAACCTTAGATGAATATCAAAACTTAATTGGTGCAGGTAAACTCGCAGTATTTCGCGGCGTAGAAATCGATGAAGATGACTTGTTACGACGAGCGGTAATTATGCAGCTTATTTGTCATTTTAATTTGAATTTTGCTGAGATAGCGTCTAAATATAATATAGATTTCCACACTTATTTTGCCGACGAAATCTCTCGATTAGCGGTAATGAGTGAAGACGGATTAATTGAAATGAACAGCCAGTCAATTCAGGTAACTAATAAAGGCCGATTATTAATTCGTAATGTTTGCATGATATTCGACCGCTACCTGAATAACCCACAAAACAACCAGCGGTTTTCGAAAGCCATTTAGCTTTTACGCTTTGTGAGTTAAGAACCAAAAAGTGAATAAGAAAGGTGAACAAGGAAAATAAACCATGCCGTCACAATTGCTTAAAACATTTCTCGATGAAAACGATATTAAATATATATCAATCATGCACTCGATGGCATTCACCGCGGTGGAGGTTGCAAAGAGCAGTCACATTCCCAGCCGCGAATTAGCCAAAACCGTAATCATTAATGTAGATAATGAGCTAGCAATGGCCGTGGTACCAGCAAACTATAAAGTCAATTTAGATATTTTGCGCCAAACACTCGATACACCTGATATAAAACTCGCCGCAGAAGTTGAGTTCACGCCGCGATTTAAAGATTGTGAAGTGGGTGCAATGCCGCCTTTTGGCTGCCTTTATGATATGGACGTTTACATTGCAGAAAGTTTATCTGAAGACGACAGTATTGCATTTAATGCAGGGTCACATTTAGAAACAATTAAAATGAAATATAAAGATTATGAAAACCTGGTCAAACCGCGTTTTATTTTTTTAGATAACTAATAAAAACAATAATTTAATATTTAACAAATTATCTTAAGTCTTTTTATGTGTGAAGGATGAACGAAATGTATCGGCATCGCAGCAATGAAAAAAAAATTCACTGTAATAATAAAACACAGCGCAGCTCTCGTGGTTATGAAATTAATGGACAGTGGTACTTCGAACTCCGAGGCGGCGGACAAAAGGGCCCCTATGATAACGAACTACAAATGCAGGCCGATTTAAATGAATTTATTAAATTTCATGATCAGATGCGCCAGAAAACTTAAATTACTCGCGCTTTACACCAGAAACTCGTCAGATTATTTTTTGCTTTAAATCAAGTACTTAAACATTTTCACCCCTTAAACGAAGCATACCACTCGTCTTAACTCTATGTTTTTTAATTGATTATTCATCTTGCTGACATATTATTTAAAATAGATTTGATCATTTAAATCTTACTAATACAAAATAAATGTTAAGCAAAGAGGTTACCATGCAGCAACATAGAGCCGGTGAAGACAGCCCCATCCCTTTTAGAAATGAACGCTATTTTTGTGCTAATGGTGTCTGGTATTTTGAAACTCGCGGCGGGCATCAACGGGGGCCATTTATAAACAAGCAAGAGATGGAAGGTGAGTTGTTGATTTATATTCGCCAGCAAAACTTGATGAATCAAAATTTAAAAGAGCCGTCTTAAATATTGCTTTCAATTCAGACTAGTCTCTAAACTCAGATACGCGAATGCGTCCATTCACCATTTTAGATTGACGTTGCATTATTTTTTGCATCTTGCTCCAGAACGCTGCATTTAAATCGAAATTTTGTGCAATGGCAGTGCCCATTAATAAGATGAGTAAATCGGCGCATTCCTCAGCCAGATCTTCTACGGGTTTGCCTTTACTGGCACAGGCTGAAATTTCGCCCAGCTCTTCGGTCATTAAAGCCACTCTATAGATTAATTCTTCTCCGCCGGTATTTTTAAAATCGTGTTTATCATGAAATGCCTGCACTTCGGCCAACATGTTTTTGTAAGAATCACTTTTCATATTCATCTCTTTAATCTCTTTTAATTTTTCAAAAATTATAATTAAGTATGACCCGGTATTTTCAGACAAAGTGACCTCTCAAACACACAAAATGGGACCATACTTTAAATATCAATCCTGCTTGACCCTTACCCCTATTAAGGAGAAAATTATGAACACCCCTACCGCCATACAACCTGATTTACAGCTTGATGAATACGGACAACTTAGCAACCCACAAGACTGGAACAAAGAGCTGGCACTGATATTAGCCTACGACTTAGGCATTAACCCGCTGAATAATAACCACTGGAAAGTCATTGATGCTATGCGCGCACATTATGAACGATTTGGGGTGGCGCCTGCAATACATAATATTTGCCACACCAACCATCAAAACGAACAATGGGTACATAATTTATTTGGCAATTGTATGAATGCCTGGCGTATTGCAGGACTACCCGACCCGGGTGAAGAAGCTAAAGCGTATTTGAGCGATATGTAGAAAAGCCATAATAAAAAGATGCCTTACATCAATTAACGTAAATGTTCGCAGATAAAATATGAGTCGATTAATTTTATTATTTTATTTGCGCAACAGATTCATCTACAAATTCTACTTTTACTGAAACATTCACTCTTTCAATAAGCGCTTAAAACACAAGCGCTCACGCTCATCAAATAAACGTTTAGAGATTAACCACAACACAGATATCACCCCAAGACCGGTGCCAGATGAAATCATAAACATAATCAATATTTGATACTTTACTGCTTCCACCGGCGCAGCACCTGCTAAAATTTGCCCCGTCATCATACCGGGTAAACTCACTAAACCGGCAGCCGCCATTGAATTCATAATAGGAATCATACCCGCGCGCATGGCTTCACGGCGTAATCCGGAAATTGCTTCGGCGGCAGTTTGCCCGAGCATTAAACGCTGCTCAATTAGCGGGCGTTGTTGCCAGGCATTTTGCATTAATCGATCTATGCCTAATGCAATACCCGTCATGGTGTTACCTAACAACATACCTAATAATGGAATTGCATACTGGGGTGCATACCAGGGGTCTGCCTTAATTACGGTTAATAAACACAATAGCGTAATCAAAAAAGACGATACAAATAATGAGCCGGTACTAACTCCAAATCCCCACCAGCCTTTTAACTTACGTTGTTGGCGCGATAATATTTCCCAACCCGCGACTGAAATCATAATAAAGGAAATTAATAAAATAAATGCCATTGAGGTACTGGCGAATAATGTTTTTAACACTAAACCTATTAATAATAACTGCACCGTGGTGCGTACCGCTGCAATATATAATTGTCTGGAAACACCCAGTTTCATGTAGGCACTTAAACCGCCTAACAGCAAAACCAGTAATGCGGCAATGCTTAAGTCTAACGGGGTCAGTTCAATTAACATGATTTAACTCTCCGTTTTCCAAAAAATATCGACGCTGACACAAGCGTATTAATTGCTGTTCGTCATGGCTCACCCAGATAACACAGGCCTGCTGTTTAGCACAATATTTTTTTACTAAATTCTCAAATAACAGACTATTCGTTTCATCTAAGTTTGCAGTGGGCTCATCTAACAATAAAACCTGTGGTTTATTTTGCAACAAACGCAATAAACCAAACCGTTGTTTTTCGCCACTGGATAAACGCGCAACACTCCACTGCAAACTCTCTTCTGAAAAACCTAACGCCATTAAGTTTTCTAAAAACTCCGGTGTAAAATTTTCTGAAAAGTGCTCGCCCAGCGTATCAAACCACCAATGAGTTTCAGCGGATAACAAAGCCACCTGTTTACGCCAAAGATGTGGCGGGATGCTTTGCTGATTAACATCATTCAGTAACACTTCACCCTGATGCTTATCTAAATCAGCTAACGCACGTAGTAAAAGTGACTTGCCCGAACCCGACACTCCACTCAAACCAATAATCTCACCTGCGTTAACCTGCAGGTTAATTGAATAGCAATGTAAAAATTGTAAATTTTTTATTTGTAATAGTTGCACTGAAATATTGAGCCAGGGTCAGGTTTATTGTCTATAGTTAAATAATGAATAATGTTTTTATTATTACAATTTGTATTTTAGCCAGCACAGCATTTTCTTCTACATTGGCAAATGCCACTAAGCACGTTGAAGTTTATGCCATCAGCCAGCATTATTGGGACGTTGCTGCAGGTGAAACCTTAAGTGGTATTGTAAAGCAATTACTGCCGGATAACCCGGGCTTGCGAAAAAAACTCTTATTTGAAATTGTAGCGTTAAACCCGGATGCGTTTAGCCTAAACAATCCAGATAATTTAAAAGCGAATATTCGGCTGTGGTTGCCCAACCATAGTCGCGCTATGCGCAGCACTAAAAAACATTCACAGTCTGAAATTCAGTCTTTTAGCTGGGGACAGGTTTATAAGGCACGGCGCTGAGTGCAGCTTAAAATCAATGCTGAAAAGCCCGCTTAGATTCTCTTAGAATAAATCGTGAGCAAGTATATTGTAATACCAGAACAGGTTCAAAAAAATAGCGACTAGTATATCGGGAAGATTTAATAACTTTCATGTTATTGCGCCTTATTTGTAAAGCAAAAAGTACTGAAGCCTTTTAAATCCCCCTTAATCCCCCTTTTCCTAAGGGGGAGTCACAGCCTGGAATTAATTAACATGCACTAACATCATGCGCTCAACGCTTAACTTATACTGGTATTGGGAAGCATTCAGGTTAGCGCTTTATTTATAGCGCATTCAAGCGTGAGCATTTTTAAATCCCCCTCAATATTATTACCTATGCACATGCAGTATCAGATAATTCATTACATTATTTGCACGCCCGTTTTTCTAAGGTGGAGTATCAGCTTGCAACAGCTGATACTACTGCCATACATACGCCAACTTTTTAAGCGCGTGGTTTAAATTTCTATATAGACTTACAGCAATCCGCGCTCTGCAAATGACACCACATCATCGCCCACCACAAAATGATCGAGCACCCGAATATCCACCAATGCCAATGCATCTTTCAACCTTTGGGTAATGCGTTCATCCGACTGGCTGGGCTCGGCAATGCCCGACGGGTGGTTGTGCGCAAAGATTACAGCCGCCGCATTATGCCCCAGTGCCTTTTTCACCACTTCGCGTGGATACACGCTGGCACCGTCAATCGTGCCGCGAAACATTTCTTCAAATTTAATGACCCTGTGACGCTGGTCGAGAAACAGCACTGCAAACACTTCGTGGGTGTAATCGCGCAACTGCGCACTTAAATACTGACGAGTTTCCTGCGGGCTGGTGAGACTATCGCCGCGCTGCAAACCTGCGCTCAAATAACGCCGCGCCATTTCCAGCACAGCCTGCAACTGGGCATATTTTGCAGGTCCTAAACCATTATGCTCGCAGAATGCCTGCTGATCAGCCATTAATAAGTGTCGCAGACCGTGAAAACCTTCGAGTAAATCATGGGAAAGGTCGACTGCGGTTTTGCCGCGAATGCCGGTGCGCAGAAATATTGCCAGTAGCTCGGCATCGGATAAAGTTTCGCTACCCTGCGCCAGTAGTTTTTCGCGGGGGCGTTCTTCGAGCGGCCAGTCGGTGATGGGCATAGAGACATCCTTTTTTCTATGGAGTCCCGAGTCTACGCCCGGTGCTTTCATTTGCCAAATGGTTTACGGCTCAAAACCAAACACATAAATAGCGTCGAAAAATCCATATAGTTAAGTCACTTCGCAACAATTAACACCAATCTGCAGGCTTTTTTGTCTCTTTCTACTTTCAATTCCCCTGTGGTAACGGCCTGTTTTAGGTTAAAATTCCCGCATGACAGCTACCCCAAGCCTTAACCTGCGCAATAAAAATATACTCCTCAGCGTCTGCGGTGGAATTGCCGCCTATAAAAGCGCCGAGCTGCTGCGTCGCTTACAGGATGCGGGGGCCGATGTGCGGGTTGTGATGACCGCCGGTGCGATGGAATTTATTACGCCTCTCACCTTTCAGGCGCTCAGCGGCCACCCGGTACACACAGAATTATTCGACCCACAGGCTGAAGCCGGCGTGCAGGATGGCATGGGCCATATCGAACTGGCACGCTGGGCGGATTTAATTCTTGTCGCCCCTGCTACGGCTAACAGCCTTTCTCGACTGGCCGAAGGCAAGGCGGATGATTTATTAGGCGCGATCTGTTTGGCCAGCAAAGCAAAATTAGCAGTCGCACCGGCGATGAATCATGTTATGTGGGAATCCTCAGCGACTCAGCAGAACATTCAAACCTTAAAAGACCGGGCTGTTGAGATTTTTGGCCCTGCGTCAGGCATGCAGGCCTGCGGAGAAACCGGTGAAGGCCGATTACTAGAGCCACACGATTTGGTAAGTGCGGCTAGCAAGCTGTTTAACAACGGCCTGCTACAGGGCTTAAAAATATTAATCACTGCCGGCCCAACCCACGAGCCGATCGACCCGGTGCGCTTTATCGGCAACCGCAGCTCTGGGCGCATGGGTTTTGCGATAGCCGAAGCAGCCATAGAACAGGGGGCAATTGTCACCCTTGTGGCGGGACCGGTACATTTGAGTGAATCCGCGCATAGCCTACGTATTAATGTTGAAACCGCCGGGCAAATGCATGCGGCGGTGATGTCGCATATTGATGAACAGGATATTTTTATTGGCACTGCCGCTGTTGCAGATTATCGCCCGCAGGTTGCGCAATCCCAGAAAATTAAAAAATCCGGTGATGATCTGACGCTTGCTTTGATCCAGAATCCGGACATTTTAAAAGACGTTGCTGCACTGAATAAGCCACCATTCACCTTAGGCTTTGCCGCCGAAACCCAGAACGTCAAAGACAATGCGCTGCAAAAATTAAAAAATAAAAATCTGCAAATGATTGCTGCCAACTATGTCGCCGTCAATGACGATCAAACCCAACAAGACACGGGCTTTAATAGTGAATACAATGCACTGGAGGTTTTCTGGAATGGCGGTGCGGCAACACTCGAACGCTGTCGAAAAACCCAGCTGGCCCGCCAACTGATTACATTATTAGCAAAGAGATACCATGAAAACACTGCAACTTAAAATTCTCGACCCGCGCATTGGCACTGAAATCCCCCTGCCCGAATACACCACCCCCGGCTCCGCAGGCATGGACCTACGCGCCTGCATTGATGGCTCGTTAACGCTCCAACCTGGCGACACAGAATTAATTCCCACCGGCATTGCCATTCACATTGCCGATCCGGGTTATGCCGCCACTATTTTACCGCGCTCAGGTTTGGGTCATAAGCACGGCATCGTGTTAGGCAACTTAGTGGGCTTGATAGACTCGGATTATCAGGGCCAGTTATTTGTTTCCTGCTGGAACCGCGGCAGCAAAGAATTCAGCATTGATGCAGGCGACAGAATTGCACAGCTAATGGTGATACCCGTTGCACAAGTTGCATTTGAAACCGTTGAAGAGTTTAGCGATAGCGAGCGCGGCGAAGGCGGTTTTGGTTCTTCGGGGCATAAATAACATTAGCGCTTAATTTATTTTACCGGGCATATTTAATTCACTCCGGCCTTTTACTTTTTCAGGAAAAAAATGAGCAACTTAAATCCCGCAATTTTTAAAATGTATGACATCCGTGGCATCGTTGCCACCGACTTAACACCCGCCACGGTTCGCTTAGTTGGCCAGGCATTTGCCACTGAATGTTTAAAGCAAAATGTAAACGAAGTTTGCATTGGCCGCGATGGCCGCTTGCACAGCAAAGAATTATCCGTGGCACTTACCGAGGGTTTAAATGCCGGCGGCTGTGATGTAATTGATGTGGGCATGGTGCCCACGCCGGTTTTATATTTTGCCACTCACCATTTAAAAACCGGCACCGGCATTATGGTCACCGGCAGCCACAACCCGCCCGAGTACAACGGCCTTAAAATGTCGATGGCAGGCAAAACACTTTATGGTGATGACATTACCGCATTTTACAATGCGATTGAAGCAGATGATTTAAACACTGGCAGTGGAACGGTGCGCGAACAATCGGTACTCGACGAATACTTTGAACGCATAGTTTCAGATATTAAACTCGAACGTAAAATGAAAATTGCAGTCGATTGCGGTAATGGTGTTGCCGGCGTTATTGCAACAAAATTATTTACCGCACTGGGCTGCGAAGTCACCGAATTATTTTGCGATGTTGACGGCAACTTTCCTAACCATCATCCAGACCCCAGTAAATTAGAAAACTTAAAAGATGTTTGTGCATCAATTAAAGAAAACAATCTTGAACTGGGTTTAGCCTTTGACGGCGATGGTGACCGGGTTGGTGTAATTGATAACTTACAGAAAGTGATTTGGCCGGATCGTCAAATGATTTTATATTCTGAAGATGTATTATCAAGAGAGCCAGGCGCACTGATTATTTACGATGTGAAATCGAGCTACAATTTGGGCAAAGAAATCACCAGAATGGGCGGCCAGTCATTGATGTGGATGACCGGCCACTCATTAATTAAAGCCAAAATGAAAGAAAGCGGCGCGGCATTAGCGGGTGAAATGTCTGGCCATATTTTCTTTAAAGAACGCTGGTATGGTTTTGACGATGGCTTATATAGTGCAGCAAGAATGCTGGAAATTTTAAGTAAAAAATCCACCACCACAGCTGAAATTTTTGACGCACTTCCCGATAGTTGTAACACGCCGGAAATTCAAATTATGTTTGCAGAAGGTGAGCACCATGCGTTTATGGAAAAATTTAAGACCACTGCAAAGTTTGAAGGTGCTGATGTTTCCACCATTGATGGTATGCGTGTCACCTGGGATAAGGGCTGGGGTTTAATTCGTCCATCAAACACAACGCCATGTTTGGTGTTGCGATTTGAAGCTGAAGATGAAGCCGCATTAAATGAAGTACAGAAGCATTTTCGTGAACAAATTTTAGCGACTGATAGCGCTATTGAATTAAATTTTTAGACCTATCAAAAACTTATACAATCATCGTCATACCTATAACGACAGGTATCCAGCGACTTTCACCAACCAAAGACACTGGATTCCTGCCTGCGCAGGAATGACGACAATCTTTAAACTAATGCATTAAGTAAAATACCATGGATAACACAAAAGCCAGTTCCGTAGTCGACGTCCTCTCCGAGGCGCTTCCCTACTTACAAAAACTCAACGGCAAAACCATCGTCATAAAATACGGCGGTAATGCTATGACCGATGAAAAATTAAAAGTCGGCTTTGCACGCGATATTGTTTTATTAAAGCAGGTTGGTGTAAACCCGGTTGTAGTACACGGTGGTGGCCCGCAAATTGCGGAGTTATTAAAACGCGTAGGTAAAGATTCAAAGTTTATTCAAGGCATGCGGGTTACCGACACTGAAACTATGGATGTTGTTGAAATGGTTTTAGGCGGCCTGGTAAATAAAAGTATTGTTACGCTTATTAATCAACAAGGCGGGCGCGCGGTTGGACTGACGGGTAAAGATGGTAGTTTAATTCGAGCGACTAAATTAGAAATGACTTGCGACAAAAACGAGCCTATTGATTTAGGCCACGTAGGTGAAGTGCAAACCATTGATCCGTCTGTTGTATCTATGCTTGATGATGACAATTTTATTCCAGTGATTGCACCGATTGGTGTTGGTGAAAATGGTGAGTCTTATAACATTAACGCGGACATTGTTGCGGGCAAACTGGCAACAGTTTTGGGGGCTGAAAAACTATTATTGTTGACCAATACTGTCGGCATTTTAGATAAGCAGGAAAAGTTATTAACCGGTTTAAGCGCGAAGGAAGTTGATGCTTATATTGCTGACGGCACAATTTATGGCGGCATGTTGCCGAAGGTTAATTGTGCTTTGGATGCGGTTAAGTCCGGGGTAAAAACTTCGCATATTATTGACGGACGGGTTGAGCATGCGGTTTTGCTTGAGTTGCTGACTGATGAGGGTGTGGGTACTTTGCTTAAGGGGTAAGCCCTTTTGCTTTTACGCTTTTGAGCTTCTCCCCCATTAGTCAGGCTGATGAAGGAGCTGTTTTTGTGGGGCTTTCTGCTGCGGCTGCTTGAACGAATTAGCTTTTTAATTCGTGAGTTCCACAGCAGCCATAAGAATTACGACTGAAGAAGGTATTTTTATTTGTGCCTTTTACAAATAAAAACCTGGATTAAGCGGGGCGGCACTTTTTTGCTTACTTTTTTGTTGCTGAAGACAAAAAAGTAAGTCGCTAAACAAGCGAAACCACAGAATTCAAACTCCCAAAAAGCTCCGCGCTTGCGACCTCTATATCTCCAGCACAAACATTACTTCGGACTCCTGCACTACGCCCTACACAACAAAGCAAACCCTGTTTATAATCTTTCCAAAAAATCATCAGAAATCACAGAATAAAATCAAAGTCACTGGGTCCCAGCTACAAGCATGCTGGGACGACGATGTTTGTTATTCATTTTATCAAGCTGATTTTTATGAACCTGTTGTTATTTTATTCCTGGCATCAATCCATCTTCGCAAAAATAACACGACAATAAAAAACCCGCACTATAAATAGCACGGGCTTTAAAATAATATTAGATAAAAATCAGAAAAAATTAAAAACTACTTCTTCGCCAAATCCTTATCAATCAATACCAACGACAGTTCCTCAATCGCTCGCTCAAAACCCGGCTTCTCCATCAGCACTCGATTACAACAAGCTTCGGCTTCAACAAAGTCACCTTTCTCACGATAAATTCTGCACATACCAATTAATGCAAACGCATCAAATCCTAAATCTAAACTTCGCTCATACAACTCACGCGATTTATCCGATTCATTTTTGCTCATCCACGCATCGCCTAAGCGACTGAGAATATTTTGATTGTAAGGCTCTTTATCCAGGATAACGCCCCACAACTCAATCGCTTCATCAATATGACCGGCACCACGCTGACAGTTACCTAAACCATAAAGCGCATAGGAATTGTCCGGCTCAAGCTCGGTGGCTTTACGGTAATATTTTTCGGCATTGGCATAATCACTTCTGCGCTGGTAAATGTTTCCCACCATCGTCAGTACCGCGACATAATTTTCATCCAGACTTAACAGGGTTTCAAAATATCCCAGCGCTTTGTCATCTTCACGATTTTTATAATATAGATTACCCAGCCCCATTAACGCATAACGATCGCGTGGCTGAATTTTGATAGATTCGATATAAAGTTTTTCGGCTTTCTCCGACATATCCATACTTTTATAAGCATCGGCAAGTCGTACCATTACGTGCACATCACCACGATTAATTTCTAAATAGCGCGCCCAGAACTCAACCGCTTTTTCAGATTGACGTAAACCGCGAAAACAGTCGCCGATGCCGCGCAGGGCAAATACATTAGTTTGGTCGGATTTTAAAAGACGGGTATAAAAGATGATGGCTTTATTGAAGTCATTGGACATGCGAAATAAATCGCCCAGCCCAACCAGTACATAGCTATTTTCAGGTTCAATTTCCAGCGCTTCATTAAAAACTTTTTCAGCATCGCGAAAACGCCGCTGTCGCATTAATTTTTTACCGGTTTTTGATAAATTTAGAACTTCACTATTTGGTTGCTGCACGTTTATCTCTTATTTAAAATTCAATTATTTTTACATTTCCCACTTTTATCATTTATGCGTTTAACCTTCGCACTCTAAAGAGTATATACGAAGAAACGAGTTTTACTCATAAAGCTAAAGCCAGGGCCGGACTACATGAGCCAAATACACGCCCATGATCCGACCCATTAATCGGCTTAAAGTTCTTTAATACCGCTAATAAGCTCGCCCACGGCTTTTTGACCATCGCCGTAAAGCATGCGGGTATTATCGGCATAAAACAGATGGTTTTCAATACCGGAGAAGCCAGAACCTTTGCCGCGCTTAATCACGATGCAGTTCTTTGCAATATCCGCATCAAGTATCGGCATGCCATAAATCGGGCTGTCCGGATTAGATCGAGCCACCGGATTCACCACATCATTCGCACCAATCACTAATGCTACATCAGCGGTTGGAAACTCGGGATTAACTTCATCCAGATCTAAAATTTTATCGTAATCGATACCCGCTTCCGCCAGCAATACATTCATGTGCCCCGGCATACGGCCCGCTACCGGGTGAATAGCAAACATCACTTTTACGCCGCGCGCTTCCAGTAATTTAGTTAGCTCAGAGACTTTATGCTGCGCCTGCGCCACTGCCATACCATAACCCGGTACGATAATTACCTTTTCTGCATAGGCCATCATAATGGCCGCATCCACACCCTGGATTTCTTTCATGCTGCCTTCAATATCTTCTTCAGCAGCATCACCACCGTCGGAGCCAAAGCTGGCAAACAGAATATTGCTAATGGGGCGATTCATGGCTTTTGCCATTAACTGGGTCAGCAGAGTACCCGCCGAGCCAACAACCGTACCGGCAATAATCATCGCCGCATTGCCCAGCACAAAGCCTTCGAACGCAACTGCCAGTCCGGTAAATGCGTTAAATAGCGAAATAACCACTGGCATATCCGCACCACCAATCGGGGTGGTAAATAGCACGCCAAAAACCAGTGCCATCACAAAGAAGATTAACACCAGCTGAATGCTCGGATCATCGCCAAAGCCAATAATCGCACCGGCAACCAGCGTCAGAGCAAATAGCCCCAGGTTAATCATCATGTGCATCGGCAGACGGATGGTTTTCTTCATTAACCCCTGCAACTTGGCAAACGCAATGGCCGAGCCCGAGAATGATACCGCACCGATTAAAGCACCAATTACCGCCAGTATCTGCGCCGTTGCACTCATGGTATGTGCGCCATCCACCGTGTGGCCGCTAGACATTTTCACCAGTTCAACCGCCGCAATCGCCGCTGCTGCACCGCCACCCATGCCGTTATAAATCGCAATCATCTGCGGCATATCGGTCATCTGCACACGTTTAGCGGTGATATACGCAATGGCTGAACCCACTGAAATAGCCAGCACAATTAGCACGACATTACTGGTATGGCTAAACACGCCCGGCTCAAAGAATGCTACTAATGACGCCGCAACCATGCCGATGCCGGCCCAGACAATACCGCCAGTTGCGGTGACCGGCGAGCTCATTTTTTTCAGCCCTAAAATAAATAGCACCGCCGCAACGAAATAAACTACCTGAATAAATATATCCATTACGCCTCACCCTTCTTTTCTTTAGGGTTAAACATTTCGAGCATGCGCACGGTGGCCACATAGCCCCCCACTGCATTGCCAGCCGCTAATGCCACGGCAATGAAACCAATGGCCTGTTCCAGTCCAGTTTCGGCACTGCCCATTACGACAATCGCGCCCACTAAAACAATACCGTGAATAAAGTTTGAACCTGACATCATCGGCGTGTGCAAAATAACCGGCACCCGGCTGATCACTTCATAGCCGGTAAATGCGGATAACATAAATATATAGAGTGCGGTGAAGCCGCTGATTTCTAACATGACTATGCCCCTCCTTCTTTATTCTCGTTGACTTTATATCGGTCAGATTTAATTTCGCCATCGTGAGTCAGCGCGGTGTTTTTAATGACCTCGTCTTCCCAGTCCAGCTCCAGCTCACCTTCTTTAATAAACGGCGACACTAAATTAAATAAGTTCTTGGCGTACATTTCGCTGGCATGGATGGGCACCTGCGATGCGACATTGAGTGGTCCAAGAATCGTTACCCGGCCTTCATAGTCCACGGTTTCACCCGGTTTGGTTAGCTCACAGTTACCACCACCTTCAGATGCCAGATCAACGATTACCGCGCCGACTTTCATTTTTGCCACAACCGCTGCACTAATAATTTTTGGAGACGGACGCCCCGGAATCGCTGCAGTCGTTACAATCACATCTGACATCGCTATATGCTTATCCAGCACATCCTGCTGTTGCTGCTTTTCATCGTCGGTCAGCTCACGCGCATAACCGCCTTCGCCGTCGGCGCTCACACCGGTATCGACAAATTTCGCACCGAGTGATTCACACTGCTCTTTAGTCGCAGAGCGCACATCATAAGCTTCAACCACTGCACCTAAACGCTTAGCCGTTGCAATCGCCTGCAAGCCTGCAACACCGGCACCGATAACCAGTACCTTCGCCGGGCGAATGGTGCCAGCGGCGGTGGTCAACATCGGGAAGAAAACCGAGGCTTTATCTGCGCCCATAATCACACCTTTGTAACCGGCGATGCCGGCCTGCGATGACAGGGCATCCATTGACTGGGCGCGGGTAATGCGCGGTACCAGCTCCATTGCCAGGCTGGTGACTTTTTTGTCACACATGGCTCTGGTCAGATCCTGGTTTTTATGCGGCATCATAAAGCTGGCAATCACGCAGCCATCTTTCATCTGCTTTAATTCATCCAGCGTAGGGGGCTGCACTTTAAAAATCACATCCGCATCTTTATATAATTGTTCAGCAGATTCGATTAAAGTCACACCTTCGAACTGCTCATCCGAGAAATGCGCAGATGCGGCAGCACCTTTTTGCATGCACACCTCAACCCCCAGCTCTGATAATTTTTTAGCCACCACCGGATCACAGGCGATGCGGCGCTCACCCGGTGCAATTTCATTTGGTACTGCCAGACGTATTGGCATGTTGTAACTCCACTGTTGCAGTGTAAATTAATGAAGATCAAACAACTTATACTAGCCTGAACTATAGTTAGCTCAATAAAAGGCTTGTAAGGTTGAAAATTAGCGGGCTATTATACAGCCTGTACCCAATGACTGACTATTGATAAAACTTAAAATTATAAATAATTTAGGATATTAATCACAAATAACCCATAATAACAAAACACCCTTAAAACAATTAAGATATTTTAATGACTGCTTATTTAAACCACCCAAATTACACCCACGGCTCAAAAGAACGACTCGGCGTTTTACTGGTAAATCTTGGCTCACCCGATTCACCGAACACTGGTGATGTTAAAAAATATCTCGCTGAATTTCTGTGGGACCCTCGCGTGGTCGAAACGCCACGGCCATTGTGGTGGTTAATTTTAAACGGCTTTATTTTACGTACTCGCCCTCGCCACTCTGCAGCTATGTATAAGAAAATCTGGACTGATGAGGGCTCACCTCTAATTAGCATTTCTAAATTGCAGGCCCAAAAACTCGAGAAAAAATTACAATCTAAAATACGCGGCAACGTTCTGGTCGATGTCGCAATGCGCTACGGCAAACCAAGTATTTCAAATGGATTACAGGGTTTACGTGCATCCGGTGCAAAACGTTTTATTATTTTGCCCATGTACCCGCAATATTCTGCCACCACCACTGCTTCAGTTTTTGATGCAGTAACCAACGAACTGCAAAACTGGCGCTGGCTGCCCGATATGCGGTTTATCAATAGCTACCATGACCAGCCTGCTTATATTGATGCACTGGCGAAAACCATTATTAATCACTGGAGCAACCGCGATAGAAAGCCCGATATGCTGGTATTTTCTTTTCACGGCATCCCCAAAAGTTATGTGGAAAATGGCGACCCGTATTTTTGTCACTGCCAGAAAACCGCAAGGCTGGTTGCCGAAAAACTACTCCTTAAAGACACTAAATGGAAAGTCACATTTCAATCCCGCGTTGGACGCGAAGAATGGCTGCAGCCCTACACTGACAATACAATGAAACAACTGGCTTATCAGGGCATTAAAACGCTGGACGTAGTATGCCCCGGATTTTCTGCCGATTGTCTGGAAACGCTGGAAGAAATAAATATAGAAAATCGCGAACTGTTTTTAAATCGTGGCGGGGTAAACTTTGATTATATTCCCTGCTTAAATGCCAGCGATTTTCATATTAATGCACTGGCAGAGCTGGTCACCCAACACAGCTTTGGCTGGCCCGAAACTATGCCGGGTTGGGATGCAGGACTGCAAGCAGTTGAAGCCAATAAAACCGCCGAGCGCGCTGCTAAAATGGGAGCGTCACAATAAGCAATAAAACTGCTGCCCCGTTAATAGCCATCAGTCGCTGCCTGCTCGGAGAACGGGTGCGTTACGATGGTATTATTAAAACTTACCCGCAACTGATTAAGTTTATCGAGAAAAAATTTTCCATCATTGCCGTCTGCCCCGAAGTTGAAACTGGCTTAAGTACGCCGCGCCCCGCTGTGCAATTACACGGCAGCCTTCAAGATATTAAAATTCTCGGCCGCGATAATCCAGCCGTTGACATCACCCGCTCAATGCAGGCCTTTTGCGAACAACGCCCGCCTCAACTAAACTCTATTCAAGGTTACATTTTTAAAAGCCGTTCCCCCAGTTGCGGCATAAAAGATATTCCACTTTTTAATACCGCCGGTAAAACCATTGGCAAAACTCAGGGCGTGTTTGTAAGCGCCATGCTTCAGCATTATCCAAATCTGCCGATAACAGATGAATCAGGTTTAGAAACACCTGAACAATGCGAACAGTTTTTTCGAAAAGTTAAACAATATCAAAAAAATAATTATGCGAAATCACGCCTTTAAAATATTCGTTTGTTGTACTTTATTTAGCCTGCCGCTAAATGCGCATGCGGATGCAAGAAACGACGGACTCAAGGCGTTTAAGCAGGGCCAGTATGAACAGGCCTTAAACTTCTGGACTCCCTTAGCCAAAGCCGGAGATCGCGAAATCCAGTACAACCTTGGGGTTATGTATAACGAAGGACGCGGCGTTGAAAAAAATATTGAACTGGCAATTAAATGGCTAAGTCTTGCAGCCGAACAAAGCGATGCTGACGCACAATTTAGACTCGGAAAAATTTACACTGAAGGTAATGGCGTTGAACAAAATTTAAAACTCGCCGAACGCTGGATCAGACTCGCCGCACTTAAAAACCATGGCGCTGCCTGTTTTTATCTGGCGCAGTTTTATGCCCACGGAAAAGGCTTAAAAAAAGACAACGATCTGGCATTACGCTGGTATTATCGCGGCGCTGAAAATAACAATACATCATCTATGTATAATCTTGGTTATATTCACGAAACCGGCAAGGGTGTGACTAAAAATCTACCTGAAGCGTTTAGATGGTATGACAAAGCTGCGCGACTAGGTGCAGCAGATGCGCAGGTTAATTTAGGTCGGCTTTATTTTAAGGGCCAGGGCGTAAAACGCGATAAAATTATGGCGTATGTGTGGTTTTCACTGGCTGCATTGCAGGACAATATTAATGCTCAAAAAAATGCCGAGTTTGCGTTTAAGCAGTTGAATAAAAAAGATCAACAGCAGGCGTTGGTGTTGGCTGAGGATTATAAGAGTAAGTTTATTCGTTGAGTTTTTTTGGATGATTATTTCTTAGTCACTCTTTATAAAGCAAAAACCTCGTGGCTTTGTAGTTATCTTCAAGCTCATTACTTTTTGGGAATTAGAATTCTGTGGTTTCGCTTGCTTAGCGACTCACTTTTTTGTCTACAGCAACAAAAAAGTAAGCAAAAAAATGCCGCCACGCTTAATCCAGGTTTTTATTTGTAAGAAACACAAATAAAAATACCTTCTTCACTCACAATTTTTGTGGCTGCTGCGGAACTCACGAATTGAAAAGCGAATTCGCTCAGACATCCTCGCAGAAAGCCCCACAAAAATCGCTCTTTCATCAGCCTGGCTAATGGGGGTTAAAGTCAAAAACGTATCTTTTGTTTGTGCTTAAATTATTCTGTTATGGCTTTATGCCTGACAAAGTCGCTGGGTTCCCGATACAGGTATTCGGGAACGACAAGCAGAAGCTTCAAATATTAAATTATGTTTTTTTATTCTCTTAAATTTTCAGTTTATATCGGCTTTGATTCACCTTCCCTCTTGAGCTTGCCGAAAATTGTATTCAGATAGGGGCAAAGTTACAGGGATGTAACTTTGAGTTCTGATAAGCAGGGATGCGCATCAGAACGACCCGATAACAAGGCGATGAGCTAACAGATAAAGAATACAACTAGATATAGCACAAAACAATTTTCGGGAATTTTCATTTTAGCTTTTTAAAATGAAAACAAGTGAATCAAGGGCGGCGTTCTTTTGCCTACTTTTCTTACGCTGTTGTAAGAAAAGTAGGGCGCCAACAGGCGAAACCACAGAATTCAAACTCCCAAAAAGCTAAGCACTTGCAAATAGCCTCAAAGCCACTAGATTATAAAGTGCATCCTTGCACTTTACCCTTCGGGCCATGCAGAGCATGTTTAAATTTTATCCAGTCAAATTTATCCTGCCTTCGCAGGAATAACGACATAAAAATATTAAACATCGCACGACAAAAACTTCCGCGCACAAAAAAGCCAGATTAAAAAATCTGGCTTTTTTACAGAAATAAAAACAACTTATTCCAGTCCGGGATTACGACTCCTCAAAATTATTACCTGTCAAAAAACAGGCTAATCTTTAAGCAGCCTTATCGTCCTTTTTTGCGTGATATTCCTCAACCTTCTTAACTTCATTCGCAGAACCCAAAACGACAGGTACACGCTGATGCAGACCCGTTGATTCAACTTCCATAATACGGCCAATACCCGTAGAAGCCATACCACCAGCCTGCTCAATAATGAAACCCATAGGGTTTGCTTCGTACATCAAGCGTAACTTACCGGCCTTTGAAGGATCACGGTTATCGTATGGGTACATGAAGATGCCACCACGAATTAAGATACGGTAAACTTCCGCTACCATCGATGCCACCCAACGCATGTTATAACGCTTACCTAATGGACCATCTTCACCTAGCTGACAATCTTCAATGTACTGCTTCATTGGCTCATCCCAGAAACGACGGTTGGCCATATTAATTGCGTATTCAGTGGTGTCTTCAGGAATCGCAACACCTTCGGTTGTTAATACAAACTCACCGATTGTGCTATCTAGTGTGAACATATGAACGCCGTTGCCAGTGGTTAAAACAAATACCGTTGAGGGGCCGTAAACAACGAAGCCAGCGGCTTTTTGCTCAACACCCTTTTGCAGGTAATCGTCAAACTCAGGTGTTTCTTTGTTGCCTTTAGGCGCTTTTAACACTGAGAAAATAGTACCAACAGAGATGTTTACATCAATGTTTGAAGAGCCGTCTAAGGGGTCAAACATTAATAAATATTCGCCGCGCTCTTGCGCAGGCACTTCAATTGGATCTTCAATTTCTTCAGAACCCATGCCAGCAACCAGGCCACTTACTGCAAGGTGATCAGCCATAATATCATTGGTGATAATGTCTAATTCTTTCTGATCTTCGCCCTGTACATTTTCAGTACCGGCTACGCCTAAAACGCCTGAAAGCTCGCCACGACTTACTGTCGCTGCAATTTCTTTACAGGTAATGCTCACTTCATGAATTAATTCAATCAGATCATAAGGAAGGTCAGCGCCGGTGCGCTTTTCGTGTAGCAGGAACTGCTTTAGTTTCATACCAGTGGTCATAATTCGACTCCATAGTGTCGCGGACTGCGCTGACTAAATCTAAATAGAGTCAGCGCAACCCTTGTTATATCAGACCAGAAGTACTCTTGGGTTATACCTTGACGGCAAACACCTGGGGGAGCAAATAGCTGGTCAACTAAAATTTGGCGGAGTATATTAACATATTATAATTTTATGTATATGTAATTTTTCTTTATCAGGCATCCAGCCCACACTTCACTTGCTTAATGATCATCCCAATGGTCCTTACAAATACACTCAAACCTTACACGTCACCCAGTATAGTTACATTTAACGGGCTTAAACGTTGCTCTTATACCGTTTAGCCGAAAGAACCAAACACCTTATTTTCAGCTATTACAATTCTTAGTGACATTGATGCCCACTTAATTGACGGCCAACTTGTCAAGCACTTATATAGCGAGGCTTAGGCTGATCTCATATAGGAATAAATAAGTTAGAATCCATAAACTAAATGATAAAAGCACGAAGGTGAATATTATGGCAAGGATTATTCAAACCAAAAACGGACAGCTTACACGTCAGTTTCTTATTCAATCAGAACACGTTAGTATTGGTCGCTCAAAAGCTAACCTGATACAGCTTGATGAGAAGATAATCAGCTCTGAACATGCTGAAATTTTTACTGAGCGCGATCACCTCGGAAACGAAGTTTTCTTTTTGATGGATTTAAACAGTACAAACGGAACGTTCATTAACAGAGATAAAGTCAGCTGCAAACGTTTAAAACATAAAGACTGTATTCGATTTGGCCACCAACAATTTACCTTTATCAATGACAAAGAACTACTAGAAAGAACCCCTAACTAATGAAACAATTTCTCGACAAGCTCTCCATGCCTTTATTAATTATTATTGCATTGTTATTCGGGCTTGCACCATTTATGCAAGAACCGCACTTATGGCAAAAAACTAAAATGTTGCTTGGTGGCGAGCTGAGTAAACCAATTGATATTTTTGATTTATTGATGCATGGCACGCCATTATTACTTCTGGTATTAAAATCATTTTTTCTGTTTAGCCCTAGAACTGAAAAAAGTGAATCTTAAATTTAAATAAACCAATTGCTTGCTTTATCGTTAAGCTATTTTATTATACGTAGGAAGTGTAAGTGTGAATTTTGTTCCTGAACAGGTGTCATCATTTGAGACACTTATTGCTCCTCCCATTTCCTGCATATAATTTGAACTTACATGTAGTCCTATTCCGTGACCATCTTTTTTTGTACTGTAGCCCAAAGTAAAAATTTTTTGCCTGCTTTCCATACTCAAGCCCGGTCCACTATCAGAGACACTAACCACTACAGTCTCATCGCTATTACGATGAATCCTAACAAGGATTTTACGCTTAGAATCAGGCGTACCCTCCATCGCTTCGCGTGCATTTTTAAGCAAATTAGTTATCACATGTACAAATTTATTTTTTTGTATTTGTACATGGGGTATATCCCCATAATTTTTCTCTATAACAATATGCATTTTATCCATAGGCGGTTTTTGCAAGATAAGTACTTTATCTACTAGCTGTCTAATATCACTCTCTTCCTCAAACGTACTAAGCCTCGCAAAGCTTAGCTGGTTATGGATGACCTCTCTCACTAATAAGCCATTATCCAATAGTGTATTTAGATTTAAAGTGATTTTCTCCATTTCCTTATCAAGTATTCCACTTAACATTTCAATATACTCAGGGAGGTGCTGACCTTTTTCATCAGTTGTTAAAAACTCAGCCAGATTAGTTTTATTTTCATTCAATAATTTTGCCGTATCCCTTAAACGTGACAATTTTGATTGCGATAAATCACGCTTCATTGCCTGCGTAGCCACACTCATGCTATTAAAAATATTTCCAACGTTATGCAAAACTCCAGCGGCAATATCAGCCATACCTGCCTGATGCGCCACTTGTAATAACTCTGCGTGACTCGCTTTAAGTTCACGAGTGCGCAACTCAACTTTGGCTTCCAGCTCTTCATTGATTTGCAGCATTTTATCCTGTGCACGCTGCCTCTGCATTTCTACACCAATGCGACTTGCAAAAAAGTCCAGCACCGGTTCATACACCTGATAATTTAGCATCTCACTTTTGTCTAGCGCAACCAATAAGCCGATGAGGTCCCCCGAGGGAGTATATATCGCTGTCCCCATATAAGACTCAACTCCCATTTGCGCCAATACTTCATCTTCTGGAAACTTTTTTACCACTTCATTTGGATAGGTTATAACGCGACGACATTTCAACACCTCCTCACACGGGGTTCCCGATCTCAGGTAAGTAAAATTGTCTTTGTACTCTGCATCTATCAACACCACTCGCGTATTTACGACCGTATCATCTGAGATATCGGTTTCGCCGATAATCACAAAATTTGTACCTAATATTTCTGTCATACTCATCGCTAAATCATTCAAATAAACATTGCCTGTGCGCCCATCTTCTATTTTCGACATTGAGTGCAACATCTTCTGACTTATTTGTAACAGTTGCGAATCGTGAAAGCGCTTTAAAGCAGAGAGTAAAACCGGCATTAAACATTCATGGTTTATTTGTGCCGCCACAAAATCAACCTGCATTGAACTCAGTAACGATTTCTGAATTTCACTATCTGGCGTTAGCCCTATAACGCATAATGAGGAAAACTGCTGCTTATTAATTAACTGATTTATTTCAGACACCGCATTTTCGAGCGGACTAAGCGCTAAAACAATTAATGCAGTATCTGTATTCTGATTGAGTAACTCTATTGATTGCCTGCAAGAACTTGCAGATAAAACATCGCACTTTTTATGATTAAACTCAAGCGCTTCGATTGCCAGGATAAAGTGTTCTTTTAGATTTTGCTGGTCGGTTACAAATATAATTTTCCAGTTATTTTCATTCTGATCCGCAGTTACGTGCTGGACTAACATAGTATCGCCTATGAGGGAGATTGAGCAGAAACACATCCATGCCCGCAGTGTAGTATATATACCCTCACTCTGCTTAATTCCCGATAGCGTTCTTTATACTATTCCATATTTTTGTTAAGCATCACACAAAATTTTAACCTTTAAAACATATCCTGCGGGTCAACATCAATTGACCAGCGCACTTTATTTTGCGTTTTAAAATGTGCAACTTTAGGCACCCAGTGATTCAACACAGCATGTAATTTTTTACGCTCTTCAGATAATAAAATTAATTGCCAGCGGTATCGCCCCGCACGTCTTTCCATCGGCGCCGGCAATGGCCCGAATAATTCTATACCTTCAAAATTCAAAGTTTGTCGGCACTCATTTAAAAATTCCAGGCCGTGCTGTTTCTGTATCGATTCGCAACGCACGATCACCATATAATTAAACGGGGGAAAGTGTGCCTGCCTACGCTCAACTAAAGCGGTTTTTGCAAAACCGGCATAACCACTTTCCAGTAAAGTATGTAACAAAGGATGCTCAGGATGATGGGTTTGAATAATTACTTCACCGGCTTTTTCACCGCGCCCGGCACGTCCGGATACCTGTATAATTAATTGCGCCATGTGCTCGGTGCCTCGAAAATCTGCACTGAATAAACCCTGGTCAGCATTTAAAATACCCACCAGTGTCACATTCGGAAAGTCATGACCTTTGGCCAGCATTTGCGTACCAATTAAAATTTGCGCTTCACCACTTCGCGCCTGCTTTAATTTTTTATCCAGCTCACCTTTACGGCGAGTGGTGTCTCGATCAATCCGGCTAATCACTACGGAGGGAAATTTCTCGGTAAGTGCAACTTCGATACGCTCAGTGCCAGCACCCGGAATATATAAACTTTCATGCTGACATTCGGGGCAACTCGTCGGCGCGCGCTTTTCATAGCCGCAATGGTGACAACGTAATTGCTGGTTGTGATGGTGCAAAGTCATATTCGCATCACAGCGTTGGCAAGCCGTGGTCCAGCCACACTCGTGACACATTAGTAGTGGCGCATAACCGCGACGGTTTAAAAACAATAAAACCTGTCCGTTATTTTTTAAGTGCTCTTCAATTTTAATTAAGAGCTGATCTGAAATGCCATCGTCCATTGGCCGCCGGCACACATCTAACAAACTGACTTTCGGCGGCTTTGCATTTGTTGCGCCGCGTTGTGTAAGGGTTAATAATTTATATTGACCACGTGTGACATTTTCCAGACTTTCAAATGACGGCGTTGCCGAACCCAGCAGCACCGGAATATTTTTATTTTTTGCGCGCACCAGTGCTAAATCACGTGCGTGATAACGAAAACCTTCCTGCTGCTTAAATGAAGCATCATGTTCTTCATCTAAAATAATCAGACCAAGATCAGGCATTGGCGTAAACAACGCCGAGCGCGTGCCAATCACCACCCGCGCAATGCCTTTGCTGGCTTGCACCCACGCACTGTGGCGCTGGGTATCGTTTAAGCCGGAGTGCAAACTGGCGATGTGAGTATTGAGCCGCTGAGTAAAGCGCTGAGTTAACTGCGGCGTTAAGCTAATCTCCGGCACCAGCACCAGCACCTGAAAGTTTTGCGCGAGGGCATGCTCAATAATATCGAGATACACTTCGGTTTTTCCACTGCCGGTAATACCCTGCAACAAAAATGTTTGATATGAATTGAGAGATTGAATCACCTCATCGGCAGCCTGCGCCTGCTCGACGTTTAAAGTGTGACCTGCTGCCGCCGTTGATTGCATCGACATATTTGATGCTGCACTCTGCACCTTCTCCTGTATTGCTACCAACTGCTGCTTAACCAGCGATTTCAACGGCGCACGCCAGTTATCCCAATCCGCATTCAGCTGGCTTGCAGTTAATTCAGTCTCTGCTGACTGCTGCAAATAACTTAATAACGCGGCCTGTTTTGGAGCACGCTTTAAATCTGCTGCTGTAAACGCCCGTCCCGCATCCGTTAATTTCCAGTGACTTTCTGCTTTTAACTCCGCTGCGGCACCTTCTCTTAGCCGCTTAGGTAAGGCACCGAATATCACATCGCCTAACGGGTGGTGATAATAACCAGACGCCCATCGCAGCAATTTAATCAAATCGGCGGGTAATACCGGCTCCGCATCCAGCACTTCTAATACCGGCTTAAGCTTAGCCAGTGGATAACTCGACTCATGAGTCACTGCCATTACCATACCCACAATAGCCTTTCGCCCAAATTGCACCCGCACCCGACACCCCACACCTGGCACTTGAGGTGCAGTTTCGGGCAGCAGATAATCAAATAGACTATGCAGGGGAACGGGGACGGCAATACGAACAATTACAGGTTTTAACATGGGGGTATTGTGCCAGTGAATGGGCGCAAAATGGAGACTTGAAATTTAAATAAAAAAAATCTCGACAAATACAATTTAAGCATGTTAGATATTTCTTCCACAGAAACTGTGGATAACTCTGTGGAAAACTTAGTACTTTTCAGTCCTCATCTTGATTACAGCGCCAGAACGCTTAATTTGCTCAAAAAACGACCAGTTAAAAATAGCATATAAAACAATAAGTTAAGCAGTGACATCAACTAATACACTACATATATAGTTGTTTTGGTTTTTTGTTTCATCCGCTAATTTAAAATGTGTATAAGTATTTACTGGAATGGCAAATAATGTTTATCAAATGCTTTAATTACGACCCGATATTGACAGTTCACTATTTAAACTTAAAGTAGTGCATTAAAGAACACAAGCTAACTCATTGTATTTAAACATTATAAAAACTTATCCCCTAAACCTGTGGATAAGTCTGTTGATAGCGCCTTAAAAAAGCCCTGTATCCTTGCCGTTTATACCCTGCGTAACACTTTGTTCATATTTTGATCACATATAAACATCTTTAAAAACAGTAAGTTACAAACAGCATCCCTCTATTGGTTGTTTTTTGAACAGCTACTAAGCCATTACAAGCATCTCTGTGCATAACCTCTGCTACCCAACATCCCCATGCAATCGCGGTACTAGCTTATTTCTCGGTTATTTGCACACCCATAGCCTGATTATCAATCACGATTTGCTTGAGCCGCGCCGCAATAATTAGCACCTTATCCATCCAGAAAACCGCCTTGCTTTCATCCAGCTCCTGCTCCAGGGTTTCACTGAATAATGCTAGCCAGATTTCGAGATCAGCCTGCTGAATTCCCAGAGGGAAATGCTTACCGATCATATCTATTTTCGGCGGCTGTTCTAGCTTGCCTCCCATGCTAATCCACCAGAAATCAACAATGCGTTTTTCATGCTCAGCGAAGTTGTCGATATGCTTAAAAAAATGCCCGAGTTGTGGATGCCCAATTACCTTTTCATAAAAAGCATGAATCACATTTTCAATTTCTGAATATTCCGGGGTATGTTCGGGAGGGGTAGACATATTTACTTCTGCGCTCAGACTGGATAATCTGCCTATGCTAACACCAATAATACGAAGCAACACTATGCACCTGTGGCAACATTTATCTCTGCAGATTAGTCAATACAACAGACAGGCTTTTCACATTAATGCCCATACCAGCCTAAGTGGTGGCTGTATCAACAGCGCATATAAAGTGAGTGACGGGCACAGCAATTACTTTGTAAAGCTCAATAGCATCGAACACTGCGCCATGTTTGAAACTGAGTGGCAAGCCCTGCAAGAGCTACATGAGCGAGCTGCGGTGCGAGTACCTCGCCCGGTTTGCCACGGCCAACATGAATCTCAGGCTTATTTAGTGCTGGAGTATTTGCCCCTGTGCGGACGACCCGATGCGACATTACTCGGCCAGCAACTCGCCGCCACCCACCGCGTAAGCGCAGCACAATTTGGCTGGCACACCAATAATGTGATTGGCGCAACGCCGCAACAAAATCAGCAAAAACCTGACTGGGTTGATTTTTGGCGAAGTCAGCGCCTAATACCGCAACTCCAACTGGCTGAGCAAAATGGCTATGCCGGTGCGCTGTCACCAGTCACCGACAAATTACTCAGTAGCTTTGATGCCTTATTTGAAAACTACACCCCCATCCCCTCTTTATTACACGGCGATCTTTGGGGCGGCAATGCCGCCGCACTCGCTGATGGGACGCCGGTGATGTTCGACCCTGCACTTTATTACGGCGACCGCGAAACAGATATTGCGATGACGCATTTGTTTGGCGGCTTCGATCGCCAGTTCTATACGGCCTACAATGAAGCCTGGCCGCTGAATGACGGCTTTGCCATCAGGAAAAAGCTCTATAACCTGTACCACATACTCAATCACCTGAATTTATTTGGGACGGGCTATCAACAGCAAGCAATATCACTGTGTCAGCAGGTACTTGCTGAAATTTGATTCCACAGTATTGTTTTCACTTCGCGCCTTTACCTGATATTTACAAAAATGTTTTGATTTTAATCTACCCCTATACCATGTAAAATTCGCCCTCTCATTTTTTACCGGCCAGCACATTGAAAGACACCATCCAGACCTTGCTAACTCAGGCGCTCAGCAGCCTGAAAACCAGTGGCATTATTGCCGCTGATGTTGCACCTAACATTCAACTCAGTCGCACCAAAGACCCGAGCCACGGTGACTTCGCCTGTAATTTAGCGATGATGCTGGCCAAGCCTGCGAAAAAAAATCCCCGCGAACTGGCACAATGTTTAATTGATGCCCTGCCTGCCCACGACGATTTAGACAAGGTCGAAATTGCCGGCCCCGGATTTATTAATTTTTTCGTTACCCAAAGCAATACTCTTTCGGTTATCAACAGCATTAACACCCAGGCCGAAACCTACGGTCTGAGTAATATTGGTGGCGGACGCAAAGTACAAATTGAATTTGTATCCGCTAACCCCACTGGCCCCCTGCATGTTGGCCACGGTCGAGGTGCGGCTTATGGTGCAACGGTTGCATCACTATTAACGGCCGTGGGCTTTGAAGTGCATCGCGAATACTATGTGAATGATGCGGGCCGCCAGATGGATATTTTAGGTACCAGCGTGTGGCTGCGTTATCTGCAACATTGCGGCGTAGAAATAACGTTTCCAAGCAATGCTTACAAGGGCGAATATGTAAAAGATATCGCCGAGAAGTTATTTGCCGAACACGATAAAAATTTGATGCACCCCACGGCTGCAGTTTTTGAAGATATTCCTGCAGACGAACCTGCCGGTGGTGATAAAGAAATTCACATTGATGCATTAATTAACCGTGCTAAAACCTTACTCGGCGAAGAGTCGTATCGACAGGTTTTTGATTTAGGTTTAAATTTAATCATCGATGATATTAAAGACGACTTAAAAGAATTTGGCGTTGAATTTGAAGAATGGTTTTCAGAAAGAAGTTTAGCCGGCAAAGGTTTAATCAAGCAGGCGATTGAACGTTTACAAGCAGCCAATTATATTTACGAGAAAAAGGGCGCGCTGTGGTTTAAGTCAACCGACTTCGGCGATGAAAAAGATCGCGTTGTAGTACGTGACAATGGACAGAGCACTTACTTTGCTTCCGACATTGCATATCACATGGACAAATTAGATCGTGGCTTTGATCGCGTCATCGATATTTGGGGCGCCGATCACCACGGCTATATTCCGCGTGTAAAAGCGGCATTACAGGCGCTCGGTAATGACGTCAATAAACTTGATGTTTTATTAGTTCAATTTGCAATTTTATATCGTGGTGGCGAACGTGTGCCTATGTCTACCCGCTCCGGCTCCTTTGTTACCCTGCGCGATTTACGCAAAGAAGTTGGCAAAGACGCGGCGCGTTTTTTCTATGTGCTGCGCAAATGCGAACAGCATATGGATTTTGATTTAGATTTAGCAAAATCCCAAAGCAGCGACAACCCCGTTTATTATATTCAATATGCGCATGCGCGAATTTGTAGCGTGTTTCGCCAGATGACAGAAAAAGGTTTAAGTTACGACGCAAAATTGGGCAGTGAAAATATTGCATTGCTAACCGAAAGTCACGAAACTGCACTGGTGACTTCGCTAGCAAAATATCCCGAAATTTTAGAAAAAGCGGCACTCAATGAAGAACCCCATCAAGTCGCACATTTTTTACGCGACTTAGCCAACGAGCTGCATACTTATTATAATGCACATCAGTTTATTGTCGATGATGCAGCCATTCGTAATGCGCGTTTTTGTTTAATTAATGCCACCCGCCATGTTTTACATAACGGTTTAAAAGTATTAGGTGTTAGCGCGCCGGAAAGCATGTAATGGCAACAGGCCGTGATTTAAAAGGACGCAAGATGTCGAGTAAAAAACCCGTACCCGGATATATCTGGATGCTAGCAGGTTTAGCCATTGGGTTGTTCGCTGCATTTCTTGTTTATCTCGATAAACAACCGGCGGAAGAAGTCAGCTTTACTGAAGCGGTTAAGCATGAATTAAACAAGGCACGCGAACAACAGCAGTTAGATAACAGCAGCAAAAAAGATACCCCCCGGGGAAATTCTGAAACGCCCGCCAATGAAAATAAAAAACCTCGCTTTGAGTTTTATACTATTCTTTCAGAACTGGAAGTATTTGTACCCGAGCCGGAAGCTGAAGAAAAAACACAAAACACTAACCGCACAAAACCCGCAGAAATCAAAACCCAAAGTGGTAAAAAATATTTACTACAGGCCGGTTCATTTAAAAGCCAGCAAGATGCCGAACGCCTTAAAGCCAGCCTCGCATTACTCGGCGTTCAATCATCAATCCAGAGTGTAAATATTAATAGCGACAACTGGCATCGGGTGCGTATTGGCCCATTCAGCAACCCAACCCGTTTGCGTGAAACACTTAGCACATTAAAGCAAAACAATATACGCGCCATGACGATGGAGCTAAAATAGCAAGCTCGCTTTATCGAGAAATCTGCATAGACAGACGACAGATAGACTATTTAATAACACAGGAATGCTGAGTTGACTTCAGCTGTTTTCAGGATTTAACGGAACACTATATGTTGCAATTATTTGACAAAGCATGGATGAATAAATACATGCAGGAATGGAACAAAGATTTATACTTAACTCGCCCCCTTAATGAAATTAACTTTTCCTCGGTTATTGGTTATGGATTTCCCGATGAAGAAAAGCCACGCAGCTGTATCGTTATCGAGGACGGTTATGTTGTTGAAGCAGGGCAATATAGTAACCAGACATTAAACTGGGACTTGCGCGCCAAAGAAGGTCACTGGAAAGAGTGGTTTAGACGTGAAGTCGGCTCCACCGGTTTAGGGCTGGCTTATACAACGGGAAAATTAAAATTTGTAGAGGGCGATTATAAGTCCATGATTAAAAATCCAACGATGGCATCACCTTTTATTAAAAGCTTTTCCGCAATGGGTCGTGTATAGTTTAGCCATAAAAGTACATATGGTTTAATTTAAGATTAGCAGGTTACATCTCTAGTGCATAAAAGTCTGGAAAAAAATCTACCCTTTCTTATTGAAGAATTTTCCAGCAGTGGCACCTCTATTGATAGCCGCTGGAAATCAATATTGCAGCGTTTTTTTTCCGATTGCATTTTAATTAAAGCCTCACACCCCATTAGCCAGTGCCGTATCAATGATGAGCACAATATGCTGGAAGTACCTGCCATATTGCTCAAGCAGGGTTATATATTAAATAGCACCAGCAAAACAACACCGTTTAATTCCAATGATGTCGAACTGGCAGAATCACTTTTAAAATTAACCATTCAATTTATCACCATTGAAGAAGCCTTTGAGAAAGGCGCTGCGATTGAGCGCAAACGAATCGCTCGCGACCTGCATGATGATGTTGCAGCAAGAATGCTCACCCTGATTCACTCGGTTAAAGACGAAAAATCGATTGCAATTTCGCGCAGCATTCTAAAATCACTCAGAAATTCTATTTACACGCTTGACAATAAATCAACAGCATTGATACTAGATGCTATTACAGATGTGCGGGCTGAAATTCAGGAAAGAATTAACTCCATTGGTATGCAGCTACTATGGCACCAGAGTGATAACCTGAAAGATTTTAGCTTTACACCCCGCCAACACATTAACTTAAATCGCATGCTGCATGAGATCACCACCAATGTAATACGCCATGCAAATGCAGAATTCATGGAAATTGTTATCGATCTGGAACAATTGCAATTGACAGTTGAATGCAGTGATAATGGTAAGGGCTTTGATACCAAAAGCTGTATCCCAGGCAAGGGTTTAAACAACGTAAAAACAAGAGCTCAGGAACTGGCTGGCGATGCTAACTGGTTTAATTTGAACGACCCTCAAACTGGCGAAAATAAAGGCAGCTGCGTCAGAATCAATTTTATGATTGCCGATACAACGGAATAATAATATGCATAATGTACTGATTTTAGAAGATCACCCGGAAACCCGTGAATGGTTAACCCAAATCATTCGTAAAGCGTTTGTTGAAGTTGAATTATTTGAAGCATCGAGTTTGGCGCAGGCACGAAAAATTGTCGGCGAAACACAGCTCGACTTAGCACTCATTGATTTAAATTTACCCGATGGTAATGGCGTTGAAATCATCAGCGAAATCAGTCAGAAATCTCCAGACACTTATTGTGTTGTGGCGACTATTTTTGATGATGATAATTATTTATTTCCCGCACTCGAAGCCGGTGCACAGGGCTACCTGTTAAAAGAACAAACTACCGATGAGTTTATTCAAAGTTTACAGGGGATTATTAAAGGCGAACCGCCAATATCACCTGCTATTGCGCGTAAAATGATTAATCACTTTCATAATGATATTCAGCCTTCGGACAAACCGGATTTATCCAGCCGTGAAAAAGAAATACTGGGTGCGATTGCTAAAGGTTTAAGCCGTAATGAAGCGGCGGAGATTTTAGGGATTACGTCGAATACAGTGGCGAGTCATTTGAAAAGTATTTATGGTAAATTGAATGTTTCTAACCGGGCACAGGCTACGTTGGAGGCGCTGCGACTGGGGCTGGTTAAGCCTTAGTTTTTTCTTTTTACAAGTTTGTATCTTTAATGGGAATGAGAACTCTGCCTTCGCAGGAATGACAGGATAACTCAAAACACTCTAACAATTATTCAAGCGAGATATCTCATCAACCAGTCGAGTTATATCTTCCTCAGTATGATCTGCTCGCAAAGTCACCCTCAAACGCGCCGAGCCTGCCGCCACAGTAGGTGGTCGAATCGGCGCCACATGTAAACCTTTGCTTAATAAATTATCACTAATCTCAACCGCACGTTTAGCATCGCCAATCATAACCGGTTGAATAGCCGTATTAGATTCGAACAAATTTAATCCCGCATCATTGGCGAGTTTTTTAAACAGGATAATATTTTTTATTAAAGCCTGCTGCCGCCAATTTTCAGTTTTTAACAATTGCAAGCTGCAGCGAGTCGCCTCTGCAATTGCCGCTGGCATCGCCGTGGTATAAACATAACAACGCGCAGTTTGAATTAAAGTCTCAATTAAATCTTCAGAGCCAGCAACAAAAGCCCCGGCAGTGCCGATGGCTTTTCCTAGCGTTGCCATATAAACCGGCACTTCTTTTACATTTATATTTTGATGATTAATTGAGCCACGCCCCTGCTCACCTAACACACCAAAACCATGCGCATCATCTAACATTAATGTTGCATCATATTTTTTACATTGCTTTACCATCGCAGCAATATCAGCTTCATCTCCATCCATACTAAATACACTGTCGGAGCTCACTAACTTTTCACCCGACTCACAACGCGCGAGTTGAGCAGCTAAACTTTCATAGTCTTTATGTCGATAACGCAGTAAATTGGCATTGCTGATATTAGCTGCATCCAGTAGCGATGCATGGTTTAATTTATCTTCAATAATGCTGTCGTGTTTGCTACACAGACTTTGTGCAACGCCAAGGTTGGCCATATAACCGGTGGAAAATAATAACGCGCGCGGGTGACCACAAAAATCGGCTAGCGCTTCTTCTAATGCATGATGTGCTTGTGTATGCCCATTCACTAAATGCGCTGCGCCACTGCCAACGCCATATTGTTGTGCGGCTTTGATAAAAGCCTGTTTAACTTGCGGGTGATTAGCTAAACCCAAATAATCATTGCTGCAAAAATTTAATACGCACTGATCATTAAGAATTATTTCGCGCCCCTGAGGGCTATTAAGAATTTTACGGCGGCGATAAAGCCCTTTTTCTTTGCGCTGCTGTAATGCTTGCTGAAGGTTTTTCATTTAAGCGATTTCATATTAACAAGTGAAAAGTAAATATTCACATTCTAAGAATGTCGTTTTGATTTCGCCCTAATAAGGGCGTATAAAAAGCTGAAAAGGCTTCGTAATTCACAAATGCCTGTGTCAGGAACCTGGTGACTTCGAATAACTTAAAGACGCTGGATCCCCGACGCAAGCGTTCGGGGATAACAAGAAGTTTAAATGCTTAGCCTAAAACCATATCTACGCCCTTAGGACGTGTTTTTTATGAATGACATGCCTCGGCTTTAACTAAGTCGTCCTGCACAACTTCGCTGGGCTTAATTCCCAAACGCGCGAACAATGCAAGATCATCATTGGTTTCACAATTTTCTGTGGTTAATAATTTATCACCATAAAAAATTGAATTAGCGCCGGCAAAGAAACACATGGCCTGCATTTCATCACTCATTTCATGACGCCCTGCGGATAAGCGCACCTGCGATTCAGGCATTAATATTCTGGCGGCGGCAATGCTGCGTACAAATTCAATACTGTCGATGCCATCTGCGCCAAACAATGGCGTGCCTTCAATTTGCACCAGCATATTAATCGGCACACTTTCCGGATGCTGTGGCATGTTTGCCAGCTGCTGCAACATCGATGCGCGGTCAGTGGCTTTTTCGCCCATGCCTAAAATACCGCCACTGCATACATTAATACCTTTATCACGCACATGCTGCAGGGTATCTAAGCGATCCTGAAATGTGCGCGTCGTAATGACATTGCCATAAAACTCCGGAGAAGTATCCAGATTATGGTTGTAATAATCCAGCCCGGCATCTTTTAAACGCTGGCTTTGCTGATCGGTAAGCATTCCGAGGGTAACACAGGTTTCCATGCCTACGCCCCGTACGGCGACAATCATATCAATGACTTTATCAAGGTTTTTATCTGTAGGGTTACGCCATGCCGCACCCATGCAAAACCGGCTTGAGCCATTAGATTTTGCCACCTTTGCCTTCTCAATCACTTCATCTAATGGCAACAAACGCTCCCGTTCCAGCTCGGTATTATATTTAGCGCTTTGCGAGCAATAACCACAATCTTCCGGGCATGCACCGGTTTTAATGCTCAGCAAACTACTGATCTGCACTTCATTGTGCGCATGATATTGACGATGAATGGCTTGCGCTTCAAATAACAGATCATTGAACGGTTTTTGCAGCAACGCTTCAATTTCCTGTAGTGACCAGTCGTGACGAAGTGCGTGTTGCACGGATGTAGTATTAGCTTGTGTCATTGCGTGTAAATCTATATATTCAGAAAGGCGCTATGATACCTGATTTTGCCTGTAAAATGGATGAAATAGCACAAAAACAGCGGCTTAATTGATGCACATGTGCGAGCACATAAATAACCAGATGCTTAAATAAACCAGGGACTCAGGTTGTATGCAAAAATTACTGGATTTTTTATACCCTCCTCGCTGCCAGCTTTGTGGCAGCACTGATACATCACATCAATCCGTTTATTTGTGCGCCCCCTGTGCAGGCGATATTCCAGACAACCCTCATGCCTGCTCACTATGTGCCATACCTTTAAGTACCACAGACTTAAAAACAGACCATCAATCTAAAATTTGTGGCTCATGCACTAAAACACCACCCGTTTACGATGCCAGCTGGAGTCCATTTATTTACGCCCAACCGCTCGAATGGATGATTCAGGAACTTAAATTTAATGCTAAGCTTAATTTCGCAAGCCTGTTATCAAACTTAATGACGAAGCACTTGCCGAGCGACCTGCTAAAAGCTAAAAAGCCGGATGTCATTATCCCCATGCCATTACATAGCCGGCGCTTAAAGCAAAGAGGGTTCAATCAATCTCACATACTGATTAAGCCCATTGCAAAACATTTGGATTTACCGATTGATATAAATTCATCACAACGCATACGCAACACCGAACATCAAACAGGAAAGAGTGCTCGCCAAAGAGCTCAAAATATAAAAAATGCCTTCACCTTTAATAACCAGCAGGCTTATCAACATGCGGTTATTTTTGATGATGTTGTAACCACAGGTTCAAGCGTTACGGAACTAACAAAAACACTTAAGCGTGCCGGTGTAAATCGTGTCGATGTCTGGTGTTTAGCAAGAGCTGAAAAAAGAATTAAGTAAAAGTATGACAACTAAACGCCCCCCTCAAAAACCGATCAAAGAACACGACCAGCTTGAAATGCAGCAATGGATGTTTCAACAAAAGGTGGTGATGCTGCACCGTAACCAGACGCAAAGCTGGATCGTATCTATTTTCGCTTCCGCTATTATTGCCTACCTTTCCATCGGTTCTAACAATATCACTGCGGGAATTAGCTGGTGGTTAACGTTTGTTGCGGTCACCCTGCTGCGCACATGGAACACACGCCAGTTTTCTAGCGCTCATCAACATAACAAACAGTTAGACTATCACCACTGGTTTAATCGATTTTTTATCACCACTATTCTGGCGGCTTTTTTCTGGGGTGCAGGTGGCTTCGTCGTCGGCTCCCAGCTTGCTCCACTTGAACAGGTTTATATTTTTATTGTACTTATTGGTGTTGGCGCTGCTGCTATTCCATTTTTAGGCGTAATGAAACGTGTCGCATTAACCTTCCAGGCGGTTTCTACGATACCTTATATGATTTATATTTCGGTTTCGCTTGGCGACAGGGGGGCCATCTTATTCTTTATGTTTGCTCTGTATATTGGCGCCATTGTAACTTCGATTAAGCGTATGGATCAAAACTTAACCGAGAGCATGACACTGCAATTCAAAAACACACAAATGGTTAACTCTTTATCAAAGTCAAACCAGCAGCTCCAAAATGCCAATGAAAAACTCGAAACATTAACTCTGGAAGATGAATTAACCCAATTACATAATCGCCGATATTTTGAAATGCAACTTAAGGCTGAATGGGAACGTGAATCGCGGGAACAAAAAATCCTGAGCTTAATGGTCATCGATATTGATTATTTCAAACTTTACAATGATACCTATGGGCATGCTGAAGGTGACGAGTGCTTAAAATCTGTTGCGCAAATATTAAAATCATCGATCCATCGATCGGCCGATATTATTGCGCGTATTGGTGGTGAAGAATTTGTTGTAATGCTACCCGATGTTGACATAGATGGCGCACTCATATTAGCCAACCAGATGCAGCACCAGTTAAGTATTGCCCAACTCACTCACGCCACATCACCATTGAGCGACAATGTAACCGTGAGTATTGGCATCGCCTCGGTTATACCCGCAAAAGACAGCAGTGCACTGGGGCTATTTAAAGCCGCAGATAAAGCCCTTTATAAAGCCAAAACAAAAGGTAGAAATCAAATTGTGGTAGGGGAGATGGAACTCGCTTGATTAAGCAGATAACGCTACAAAACATCATTACTTGTAGTGGCTTATACCAAATCTGACATATTTAATAACAGGTTTAAATGAAAGCTTACAATGACTGTAATTTGTTATTTCAGAGTCTAATGAAAAATTTATTTTCATTTACCGCTCAGGTTTATCCGGGTTTTGCATTTATTCCCTCTGGAGCCAGCAGAAAATTGTCTGCTTGCAGGGGTAAAATCACAGGGATGTGATTTTAAGTC
>Ga0316205_10000577_pt1 | contig 64360 bp, 56 predicted proteins | sample 3monthpyrite_MG_FD_204941 | JGI IMG/M metagenome (GOLD analysis project Ga0316205, IMG submission 204941) | Microbial mat bacterial communities from mineral coupon in-situ incubated in ocean water Damariscotta River, Maine, United States -... | ecosystem: Environmental > Aquatic > Marine >...
ATGCAGGGTAGTGGCGGTTCGCGGCAAGAAAACCGCGCGACTGAAATTTCTGAAATATCACGTTCCCTAAAAGCACTCGCGAAAGAATTGGAAGTACCTGTTATTGCTTTATCACAGCTCAACCGTGGTCTTGAGCAACGGCCTAATAAACGCCCAATCATGTCAGACTTACGTGAGTCCGGTGCGATTGAGCAAGATGCTGATGTGATCGCTTTTATTTATCGTGATGAAGTGTATAACGAAGACAGCCCTGACAAGGGCGTTGCTGAAATTATTATTGGTAAACAACGTAATGGTCCTATCGGTACAGTACGTTTAACCTTCCGCGGTCAATTTACCCGCTTTGAAAATTTCATGCCAGAAAGCTATGCCGGTAACTTCGAGGGTAATGAATGAGCCGTCCGCTGCGAGCGGAAATTAAGCTCAGTGCTTTGCAACATAATTTGCAACGCGTACGACAAGCCGCACCTGATTCAAACGTTATCGCGATTATAAAATCAAATGCCTATGGTCATGGCATGGCCTTGGTTGCGCACGCACTCAATGAAGTTGAAGCCTTTGCTGTAGCCAGCATCGAAGAAGCCATTAATCTAAGAGAATCGGGTGTTCACCAGCGAATCATTTTGCTAGAAGGTTTTTTTGACGCGGATGATTTGGTGTTACTGCAGGCCTATTCGCTAGAACCTGTTATTCATAGTTCACATCAAATAGCGCTACTTGAAAAGGCATCACTCACTTATGCTTTCGATGTATGGTTAAAGATCGATACAGGCATGCATCGGCTTGGTTTTTCGCCTGCAGAAACGAAACAAGCCTATGAGCAACTTAAAGAATGTGATGCGGTTGAAACCATTCATGCAATGACACATTTTGCATCCGCAGATGATCAAGAAAACTTAAGCACCCCATATCAAATTGCATTGTTTAATAAAACACTTGAAGAAGCAGGCATTTCCACAACGGTTAGCCTCGCTAATTCGGCAGGCATATTAGGTTTTCCTAACAGCCATGCAGATTGGGTGCGCCCGGGTATTATGCTTTATGGCGCCAGTCCTTTTATCGATGATGATATTGAATCATTATCGCTACAGCCTGCAATGAACTTGGTCAGTGAATTAATCTCGGTGCGTGAGGTTATGCGTGGTGAATCGGTTGGCTATGGCGGCGAATGGACTTGTCCTGAAACAATGTCGGTGGGTGTGGTTGCTTGTGGTTACGGTGACGGCTATCCACGTCATGCACCAACAGGCACACCGGTATTAGTTAATGGCCAGCGGGTACCGTTAATAGGGCGCGTTTCAATGGACATGATCACGGTTGATCTACGTGGCTGTGAAGCTAAAGTCGGCGACCCTGTGATGCTTTGGGGTGATGAACTTCCAGCAGATGAAGTTGCACAACATGCAGAAACGATTGCCTATGAATTATTTTGTAATGTCGCTCCGCGTGTACCGCGCATTGAAATAAGATAAGGATGATTTTAAGTCATGGCGAAGGCTAAGCAAGTTTATACCTGTACCTCATGTGGCTCGCAATCCGGCAAATGGAACGGGCAGTGTGGTGACTGTGGCGCATGGAACACACTAGAAGAAACAATTATTAGTATTAGCAGCAAAAGCAATCCACGCAGTGCACGCTTCCAAGGCTATGCGGGCGAGGTTGGTGTACAGTCATTGACACAAGTTACACCAGAAGAACAAGAAAGATTCTCAATTGGCATGCCAGAATTTGATCGCGTTTTAGGTGGCGGTGTTGTACCGGGTTCGGTTATTTTAATTGGTGGTGATCCGGGGATCGGTAAGTCAACTATTTTGCAGCAAGCACTAGCCCAGCTTGGTAAAACGCTAAAGCCTTTATACATCACCGGTGAAGAGTCGTTACAGCAAGTCAGTATGCGAGCACACCGACTGGGTTTGGATGAAACAGATATACGCTTGCTCAGCGAAACCTGTGTCGAAAAAATTATCGAAATCGCACAAAAAGAAAAACCACAGGTCATGGTGGTTGATTCTATCCAAACTATTTTTACTGACATGCTCCAGTCAGCACCAGGCTCGGTCGCGCAAGTGCGCGATAGCGCTGCGCAACTTGTTCGTTATGCCAAACAAACAGGTACAGTCTTATTCTTAGTCGGTCATGTAACTAAAGAAGGCGCGTTAGCCGGCCCCCGCGTACTTGAACACATGGTCGATACAGTTTTGTACTTTGAAGGCGATAGTTCAAGCCCATACCGCGTCATTCGCGCTGTAAAAAACCGTTTTGGTGCCGTCAATGAGCTTGGCGTATTCGCGATGACAGAGAAAGGCCTGCGAGAGGTAAATAATCCTTCGGCGATCTTTTTATCTCGGCATGAAGAAGATGTGCCTGGCAGTGTGGTCATGGTGACACGCGAGGGTAGTCGCCCAATGCTAGTTGAAGTGCAAGCGCTGGTTGTTGAAAGTCACATGTCGAATCCTCGTCGTGTTGCCTTAGGTGTCGACGCGCAACGCTTATCAATGTTGCTGGCATTATTGGATCGTCATGGTGGTATTGCTATGTATGACTACGATGTGTTCGTTAACATTGTTGGTGGCATGCGCATCAGCGAAACGGGTGCTGATTTGAGTTTAATTATGGCAGTGCTTTCTAGCTTCAAAGACAAGCCAGTACCTAAAGATTGGATTGTCTTTGGCGAAGTCGGTTTGGCGGGTGAAATTCGCCCTGTGCAAAATGGTCAAGAGCGTTTACGTGAAGCGGCTAAACATGGTTTTGTTCGTGCGATAGTGCCGAAGGCCAATGCACCAAAGCATGCTATTGAAGGGATTGAAGTACAGGCGGTTAGTCGTTTGTCAGAAGTATTAGATTATATTTAGACTTTAAATACTAAGCACGCAAAGCAGAAAATTCGCGTTCTAATAATTCAGTATCACCAAGATTCAATTCAACTAAGCGTCGCAAGTGGGTGATGCTATCTATATCGATATGCTCGCAATGAAAGCCAACATGGTCTTTTTCAATGTGGGTTACTTTAATGTCCATGCTGATAGCACTGACGTTATCGCTTAATAAAATTCGTAGTTGCCCCGTGTCGCCAACAGAAGCAGTCCATGCGTCAGGTTTCTTTATTAATGCGCCTTTTAATGAAATATCGATAAGCTGCGTATCCATATCGCTTGCATTTATATGAATATTTGCAGCCGTGTCGAATAAAACACGGTGATGAATGCGTTGCTCTGTTTCTGTCGTTGCTTGATTCATATTAACCCCCAGAAAAAATTACGCTTGTAAGTGAAACTGTAAAGTGACTTTGCCCAGTTTAATTAAGTCACCGTCTTGCAGTGGGTGGCTTTTACTCCCAACAGTTTGGTCAGAGACAAAAAGGTTATCATCGTTATCTGCTAAACTGGAAATATAATAACCGCTACTACGCAATGCAATCAGTGCAGGCAGCATACCTAATTTTCCAAGATCGGTAAGTCCAGAGCGCAGTTTAAACGTTTGACCTAGCTTTTCCCCGTTCATCACTTGTAGCCAACCATTGGTTGAAGTAGTCGATTTAATTTGTTCTTTAACGGCAGGGGTGGTGGTTTCTTTATGAAATGTTGGGCTGGTCACATTAACGGCTGAGCTATTTTTTTCAACTAGCACATCGTTGTCATGGAAGACCAAAACATGTTTGCCAATTCTAATAATATCTTTGTTTTGCAGTGAGGCTTCTTGGATCGGCTTGTGATTAAGGTAAGTTGCATTGTCGTGCTTGTTTTGGGTAATGCTACAAGTATGGCCATCTACCATTAAGCGGGCATGTTGTGGTTCTACTGCAAGGCTATCTATTTGAATATCACACCCAGCATCACGTCCGATAGTCACGACACCATCTTTCAATGGATATACATGAAGGGTTTTGCCTTTAAATGTTAATGTCAGTGTTGACAAGTCTGCTCACCATTACGATTGTTATCATATGAGTATAGTCGACGAATAAGGCAAAGAATCGTGTCAACGGTCACATTCTATTAACCACTGGTCGATTTTAGCTATAATTCTGGTGGTGAATTAGGTGTTTCTGGTTCTTCGCTATCATTTTCCATATCTGGCGCAGGGTATATTCGGGCAGTTTTCACTCCATTGTCATGACTTTGTATAATCTCAATCGGGTGGCCAGCAATTTTGACGCTAGTACCCGGCTCAGGGATGGATTCGAGGTGTTCCAGTAGCAAACCATTAAGGGTTTTTGGACCATCAGTCGGTAGAGTCCAGTCGAGCGACTTATTAAGGTCACGAATATTCGCCGAACCGTCCACTAGCCATGTGCCATCCTCTTGCGGGTGAACATCATTGTAATTGTTAGCTGGATCGGTAGTAAATTCACCAACAATTTCTTCAAGAATATCTTCAAGTGTTACCAGTCCTTGTAACTCACCGTATTCATTAACGACTAATGCGATGCGACGTTTAGCGTGTTGGAAATTGAGTAGCTGTGTATTAAGGCTAGTGCTCTTCGGGACAAAGTAAGGTTCACGAACCTGCTCTAATAAACTCTCTTTGTTAAAATTAGACTGGTTTTGCAATTTTAAAATACGACGTAGATGAATGACGCCAACTATATTATCGGTATCACCTTTGAACACGGGTAGACGTGTATGCTGGGCATTTTGCAGAAGCTCAACAATCTCTTCCCAACTATCTTCTACATTGATCCCAATTATTTCACCACGCGGCACCATGATGTCTTCAACAGTGACTTGTTCAAGATTGAGAATACCCAGCAACATGCCTTGGTGACTGCTAGATATCAAACTACCCGATTCCAATACAACCGTGCGTAACTCATCTTGTGAAAGGTGTAATGCGTCAGCCTGATTGACATTAATTTTAAGTATCTTGAACAGAACATTCGTAAATTGGTTTACCAACCAGACAAGGGGGAACATTAACTTCATTAATGGTAGAAGGATAAAGGTAGAAGGAAAGGCAAATCGTTCAGGCCGTAAAGCGGCTAAGGTTTTGGGTGTCACTTCAGCGAATAGAACCATGATCACGGTAAGTATGGCGGTTGATGTTAAGACACTGAGCTCACCAAATAAACGAATCATAATAACGGCAGCGATCAAGGTGATCATAATGTTCACTGCGTTATTACCAATTAAGATTAAGCCAATTAATCGATCTGGTTTTTCAAGTAGTTTGTGAGCGCGCATGCCACCACGGTGGTTATCATTCGCCAGATGACGAAGTCGATAACGGTTGAGGCACATCAAGGCTGTTTCTGATCCAGAAAAAAATCCTGAAATCAAAATAAGCCCAATGAATATAATGATTAACGCAGTGAGCGAAAGTTCGTTTAACAAGCAGGGAAGTCCTTATGTGTTGACGTTACGTCAAAATAATTTCTAGTACCAATTTGCTACCAAAATAGGCAAGCAAGAGAAAGACAAAACCGGTTAGCGTCCAACGGATAGCCGTACGCCCGCGCCAACCCGCTTGCCAGCGTCCTATTAGTAAGGTGGCAAAGACAAACCAAGCAATAATTGATAGTACTGATTTGTGTACTAGGTGTTGGGCAAAAATATCTTCAAGGAAAATGAAGCCGGTCATTAAGGCGAGGCTGAGTAAGATAAAACCCAAGCTGATGAGTTGGAATAATATTGTTTCCATCGCTTGCATGGGCGGCAAGACCCGCATAAACCCACCAGGGTGTTTATGGCGTAGCTGGCGATCTTGAATGGCAAGTAAAATCGATTGCAGTGCGGCAATCGTTAACAAGCTATACGCGATCAAAGAAAGAATAATGTGTATTTTAATTTGATTGGAGTACTGGCTACTAATCAAGTGTTGAGTACTGAACTGTTGGTCTAACAGCAGTGTGATGGCCGCAACCGGTAATATGAGTATGCCTAAATTTTCGATTGGTTGTTTGATCGCAGCAAGCAGCATCAGAAAGGCGACCATTGCCATTATTAGGGATGCGGCGTTATAAAACCCAAGGTTGATACCGGCTAGGGTAAAGACACTATTATAAACCACACTTATGTGAAGGATTGCAGCGCCTAAACCCAATGAGATAAGTGCAATTCGACTCGCAGCGGGTGGGCTTACAGCAAGCATTAGGCGTCTACCCAATAAAATTGTCGTGGTGAAATACAGTGCGATAGAAAGTGTACTGATTGTAATTATATCCATAGTCTAAATAGTAACCTTCTCACTCAAAAATGCTGTTTAGAACGTAGCCTAGCTGGATATTCTCTGTTAGGCTGAATGTTAAGAATAATCTCATATTCGGCCGTGCTATTGAAGCAGAAGCGCGATTTCGGAACCTGAATTTGCACAATAGGCCGATATAAATAAAGATTAGGTCGTAATGTAGGAAAAATCGTGATTTTTCTACATTTATCACCATTTAAGTTGGCTGTTTTGGGCAGAAAGTCTAAGCTGTATAATAATAAAAATTCTTAAGGGTTTCAGACAAGTATGAAGTTACGTATTTTGGGTTGCAGCGGTGGTATTAGTGCAGGTATGCACAGTACTTCTTTACTCGTTGATGATGATATCCTTATTGATGCTGGTACCGGCGTCGGCACCTTAACGCTTGAAGAAATGAGTAAGATTAAACATATTTTTATTACTCATTCTCACCTTGATCATGTGGCCTGTTTACCGCTGCTGATTGATACAATTTTTGATCGTGTTAAAGAGCCTGTTTTAATTCATGGACAAGAGAAAACCTTGCAAGCCTTGCAAGCCTACATTTTTAATTGGGTCGTTTGGCCCGATTTTGCAGAACTGCCACGTCCTGAAACACCGGTATTAAGTTATTCCTCGCTGGTTCCGGGTTCTACTTGGACCAACAAAGGCCGAAAAATTGAAATGATCAAGGTTGAGCATATTGTGCCAACAGTGGGTTACCGTGTTGAGAGCGAAGCAGGGGCATCATTTGCTTTTAGTGCGGACACCAGTACCAATGATTCACTCTGGGATGCGCTTAATGCCCATGACAAACTAGATATGCTCATTGTTGAATCTGCCTTCTCAAATCGTAATTTAATGTTAAGTAAATTGGCCAAACACTACTGTCCAGAGTTGTTGGCGGAAGATATCGTCAAACTGAAACATAAAACCAAAATTTACCTTACCCACTGTAAACCAGGTGAAGAAGAAACAATCCTCAAAGAATGCATAGAACTCATGCCTGACCTCGATATAAAGAGACTCGAGGATGGAGAGACTTTTACGTTATAATGTCCGAATTCCGTGGACAAGATTGCCCACATAAGCATTATTAAAGAGAATTTGGATATCCCTCATGTTTGATACTTTAAGCGAACGCCTGTCGAAAACGATAAAAAACCTCCGTGGGCAAGGGCGTTTAGACGAAACCAATATTAAAGATGCGCTACGTGACGTACGCATGGCACTGCTCGAAGCCGATGTGGCCTTGCCTGTTGTAAAGGGCTTTATTGAGCAAGTACGCGAACGTGCAGTGGGCCAAGAGGTCATGCAAAGCCTCACTCCAGGTCAGGCTTTCATTAAAATTGTTAACGATGAACTCGTTAAGGTGATGGGGGAGGAGAATGTCGAACTCAATCTCCAAACTACTCCACCCGCCGTGATCATGATGGCGGGTTTGCAAGGCGCGGGTAAAACCACCAGTGTTGCTAAACTTGCCCGTTTCCTCACCGAACGCCACAAGAAAAAAGTCTTAGTCGCCAGTGTCGATGTCTATCGCCCAGCGGCGATTAAACAGCTAGAAACGCTGGCCGAAGAGGTCGGTGTGAGCTTTTTCCCAAGTACCACTGAGCAAAAGCCAATTTTCATCGCCAATGGCGCGATAGAGCAGGCACGTAAGCAATTTATTGATGTGGTGATTATTGATACCGCAGGTCGCCTCCACATCGATAGTGACATGATGGATGAGATTAAAGGCCTTCACAGCGCCATTAATCCCGTTGAAACGCTGTTTGTGGTTGATAGCATGACAGGGCAAGATGCCGCGAACACCGCTAAGGCCTTTGATGAGGCGCTACCATTAACCGGTGTCATCCTTACCAAAACTGACGGTGATGCGCGCGGTGGTGCGGCGCTTTCTGTACGTCAAATTACCGGCAAACCAATCAAATTCCTCGGTGTGGGCGAAAAAACCACCGCTTTAGAAGCTTTTTACCCTGACCGGGTAGCTTCACGTATTCTGGGTATGGGCGACATGCTTAGCCTCATTGAAGAAGTGCAGCAAAAGGTCGATCATAAGCAGGCTGAAAAGCTAGCGAAGAAGCTTAAGAAGGGCAAAGGTTTTGATTTAGCCGACTTCCGTGAACAACTTAAACAGATGCAAAACATGGGCGGCATGACCAGTATGATGGACAAGCTGCCTGGCATGGGGGATATCCCTGCAAACGTCAAAGATCAGGTTAACGACAAAGACATGCTGCGCCTAGGCGCCATTATCGATTCCATGACCCTCGGCGAACGCGCGCGACCAGAAGTTATCAAAGGCTCGCGTAAACGCCGTATTGCAGCCGGATCAGGGACGCAGGTTCAAGATGTGAACCGTCTTTTGAAGCAATTTAAGCAAATGCAGAAAATGATGAAAAAAATGAAGGGCGGCGGCATGAAAAAACTCATGCGCGGCATCCCTGGCATGGGCAAAATGCCATTTCCGGGAGCTTAAAACGGCTTTCTGGCTCCTATGGCGAGTTTTTTATGAAATAGTCAGCCAGAACGTGCAATCATATGGTTCTAGGTCTTTCTTTTTACAGAAATTAGCGTAAAATGCAGCGATTTTTCGGGGTTGATCAATATCTGCCCCGGCAAGTAACTATTGTGTTGGTTCATGCCCCTATGCTCTTGTTTAGATAGGCAGACTGACAATTACTGAGAGGTTTACCCGACTTATGGTCACCATACGTTTATCACGCGGCGGTTCTAAGAAACGTCCTTTTTATCACATTATTGTCACAGACAGTCGTAACCGCCGTGATGGCCGTTACCTTGAACGTCTGGGTTTCTTTAATCCTGTAACACGTAGCGACAACGAAACACGTTTGAGCATTAAACAAGATCGCGTTGAACACTGGGTAAAACTCGGTGCACAAACATCTGATCGTGTTGCAAAGTTATTAAAGGAACAAGCGGCTGCAGCTTAATAAAGTCGCGGTTGGATCTACCTCATGAGCGAGATGATCGTAGTGGGGAAAATCGCCGGTGTATTTGGCGTGCAAGGGTGGTGTAAGATTTTTTCTCACACTTCACCGCGCAAAAATATTTTGCAGTATTCACCGTGGTACTTGAAGCGTAATGGTGAGTGGCAGTCGGTTAAGATTTTAAATGGTCGGCCACAAGGTAAAGGTATCGTTGCACAATTTGAAGGTGTTGATGATAGAACTGCTGCCGAAGCATTGCGTGAAACGGAAATTGCGATTAAACCAGAACAGTTACCAGCGTTAGCAAACGATGAATATTACTGGTCTGATTTAATTGGATTAGACGTTGTAACAGTCAATGGCGTCGACTTCGGCAAAGTGACTGACATGATGGAAACCGGCGCCAACGATGTGCTGATTGCGAAAGGCGATAAAGAAAGATTAATACCGTTTCTACAAGGCGATGTGGTCACGGAAGTGGATCTACAGGCAGGCAGAATTACCGTCGACTGGGATCCAGAGTTTTAAAACATGTCATCGTCAACGAAACAGTCGCTTCAGCACATTGCCGTCGTGACACTGTTCCCAGACATGTTGCAAGCAGTGACGCAATACGGTGTAACCGGTCGCGCATTGAAGTCAGACATAGTTGGACTGACAACTCATGATCCACGTGATCATGCTAAGGACAAACATCGAACAGTTGATGATCGTCCTTATGGTGGTGGCCCTGGGATGTTGATGCAGGTGCAACCATTACGCGATGCGATAGCAGATGCACGCGCTAGCCATCGTGGTAAGGCCTATGTTGTTTATATGTCACCACAAGGTAAGCGACTCGACCAACAAGGCGTTGCTGAGTTGGCACAACACGAAAATTTAGTGTTGGTGGCGGGGCGCTACGAAGGTATCGACGAACGATTAGTGGATACTGAAATTGATGCAGAAGTATCAATTGGCGATTATGTTTTAAGCGGTGGTGAACTGGCAGCAGCCGTCATCATTGACGCAGTGGTAAGAACACTGCCAGGTGCACTAGGTGATGAGGCATCGGCCGAACAAGACTCATTTATGAACGGCTTGTTAGATCATCCGCATTACACCAGACCGGAAGAAATTGCCGGACAAACAGTGCCCGAAGTTTTATTAAGCGGTAACCATGCAGCGATAGCACGCTGGCGCTTACAGCAGTCATTAGGAAGAACATGGGAAAAACGCCCAGACTTGCTGCAAAAAATGGAATTAGATACAGAACAGCAGCAATTATTAGACGAATACGTTGCTGCGTTTGAGAAAGATAATTAGATTTAGTTAGGAGTACATCATGAGTAATATTATTGACAAGATTGAACAAGAACAACTGAAAAGCGATGTGCCAGATTTCGGTCCAGGCGACACGGTTGTTGTTAACGTAAAGATTAAAGAAGGCGACCGTGAGCGTGTTCAGGCTTACGAAGGTATTTGTATCGCTAAACGTAATCGCGGTATTAATTCTGCATTTACTGTTCGTAAGATTTCACACGGTGAAGGTGTGGAACGTGTTTTCCAAACACACAGTAACCAGATTGAAAGCGTAACAGTAAAACGTCGTGGTGATGTTCGCCAAGCGAAACTTTACTACTTGCGTGAATTGACTGGTAAAGCAGCACGTATTAAAGAAAAACTATAAAACGAATTGTATTTGTATGCGTGACCAGCAGTTAGTCACTACCGCAAACTACCAATTTGTTTCTTGCTTACGGCGCCTTATGGCGCCGTTTGCATGTTTGCTGCTATTGATGCCAATCAATGTTGCTGCAGAGCCCTTGGTTGAAATCATTGAGCTCGCGCAAAAAGGGGCAACCGAACTGGCACTGCAACAACTTAATGCGCAACAACCCAATATCTTAGATGAACCCGATACATGGTTAAGCTGGGAGCGACAACGTATTGCGTTGTACCAACAAGCGGAACTTTGGCAAACACTGATCAAGCGCATTGATGAGCAAAAAGGTTTTATCGATCCAGCCTATCAAGAATGGTTCACCGCACAGCAAGCAGAAGCTTATTTAGCCATTGGGCAGGGCAGTAAAGCCCGTTCAATTTTTCGACAACTTATCTGGAAACGCAAAACGCCATTGGAAGGTAAAGTGTTTGAAAATTGGCGTTCACAAATTGTGCGCAGTTATTTAATCGACGACAAAGCCAATGACGCATATGCCGCGATGTTACGCAACGCACAAGACTATCCATCAGATAACTCTGAATCGGCAGTCTTACTAAGAGCGCGGGTACTATTGTTAGCAGATCGTGCTGTCGATGCGGCTGGGTTGCTCAGCAATAGTAAAACCAGTAAAGCAAAGACGCTTTATCTGCTCGCAGCGCTACGTAGTGCGCGATTACCCGCTAGCGATATTATTAAAACAATCAACAAACAACTTAAAAACAAAAAACTTACTGAACTTAAACGGTTACATTTGCTCGCGATTAAAGCTGAGGCAGGGAAAGCTGAAGGTGATGCATTGCAGACACTTTTAGCAATTGAAGCATACCTGCGTTTAACCCGATTAGAACAGTTGGATGACGGACTACTCCGTGTAAATGGCGAACAGCTTTGGCAGGCCTACCGTGCCTATGGAAAATTAATTGGCAACAAACAACAATTATTACTTGGTGATGATGCCAGTTGGTTTGCCGAAGCAGAGAAAAAACCAAAACTAACGCTACGACAACGTAGCATCTATGCATTGTTAGCATTGGAGTCACGGTTACCCGCAACACGTGAAAAAGCCAATGAGCTACTGATTAAATCACTGCAAGAGAATGATGGTGGCATTGAAGTAATGCGCCACTTATACCTTAACAATAAACAAAGTCTGCCAGATAAAGCGATACCCGCATTGGCGAGTTACAACTTATTAGAACAAGCACTCACAGAGTCGGATATCTCCTTAGCCTCGCAGTTAATGCAAGCACTGCAACAAGCCCCAAGTGGTGTAAATCCATTGCTTTGGGAATTACGCCGTGCACGTGTATTTGTCATGGCAGGCAAACCAGATGATGCCACCAGTGTTTTAAAAGACATTGCCAGCAAACAAGATTTTAAAGAACAAAAATTTATAGATCGTTTCATGCAAGTCGTGTTTGATTTACAAACAATTGAAGCACATGAACAAGCCTATCAATTGTTTGAAGCCTTACTGGCTAAAGTTGAACTGCCCAAAATAACCCGTGAACTTTATTACTGGATGGCGGAATCACGTAAAGCACAAAAACGTTATGCCGATGCAGCAGCGCTATATTTAAAGTCATCTGAATCTAATGTGCCGCCACAACCCGATCTTTGGGCACAGTCAGCTATGTACCAAGCGGCGCAATCATTGGCCGATGCAGGTCTTGTCGAAGATGCCGGGCGTTTATATAAAAAGTTACTTCGCATCACCAAAGATGAAGCACGTCGTGGGCAATTACAACGACGCTTGCAGCAACTCTGGCTAAAACGCAGCAAGTCACCCGCATGATCGAGGTTGCCGTAAAAGATTATACGGCGATTATTGATAGCCCACTGGGCATGTTAGGTATTTTAGATAATGGCGAAGTCATACAAGCCGTTAACTTTCTCTACAATAGCGCCAAAGCACGTAAAGCAGAATCCTCCCTTGCAAAACAAGCCATTTCACAATTAAACCAGTTTTTCTTAGATCCAAGCTTTAAGTTCGATTTACCCATCACGGATGCCATTTCACCGTTTCAAATGAAAGTGCGCAAGGCATTGCTAAGCATCCCTGTCGGTCAAACCATGAGTTATGGTAATGTAGCAACAGCAGTCGCGAGCAGTGCAAGAGCGATAGCAGGGGGATGTCGACGCAACCCTGTACCGATTATTGTGCCGTGCCATCGCATCATCGCAGCAAATGGATTAGGTGGTTTTTCAGGCGCACTCGATGGTATGCCCTTAGCGAACAAAAAGTGGTTATTGGAACATGAGCGTACCGCCAGAAAATGATCAAACCGACATCGAGCTTTTTCTCGATGCTTTATGGATGGAGCGTGGTCTAAGCGACAACACACTTTCTGCTTACCGCAGTGACTTACAAGGCTTAGCCAAAGCACTCAAAAAACAAAATCAAAGCTTACATACCGCACTAAGACAAGACTTGCTCACGTATCTAGCGCAACGTGCACAGCAGGGCGCCCATGCCCGTACAACCGCAAGGCTACTTTCAAGTATTCGTCGTTTCTACCAATACCAAATTCGGGAAGGCACTTTAAAAGATGATCCCAGTGCACAAATCGATGCACCTAAAGTCGCCCCCGCCTTACCTAAATTACTCACTGAAGAAGAAGTAGACGACTTACTCAACGCGCCTGACTGTGAAACCGACATAGGCTTACGTGATCGCACCATGTTAGAACTGCTTTACGCCAGCGGCCTACGTGTGAGTGAGTTAATCAGTTTAGAAATGACACAAATTAATGTGCAACAAGGCGTGGTACGCGCCATGGGCAAAGGCGGTAAAGAACGTTTAGTACCTCTCGGCGAAGAAGCACTCGATTGGTTGTCACAATTCTTACGTCAAGCTCGAGCCAATATAAACAAAGGCCGAGCGGTCGATGCTTTATTTCCGACCAATCGTGGCGCTGCGATGACACGCCAAGCCTTCTGGCAACTCATAAAGCGCTACGCTAAACAGGCAGGAATAAACAAAGACATTTCACCCCACACGCTGCGACACGCTTTTGCGACACACCTTATAAATCACGGCGCTGACTTACGCGTCGTGCAGCTATTACTCGGCCATAGTAACTTATCAACCACGCAAATTTACACCCACGTTGCGAAAGAACGGCTAAAAGCGCTCCATGCAGAGCATCACCCCAGGGGCTAGCATAGAATTACTGGTAAAAATAATAAGTTATTTGTACACTCAAGACACAATAAAAAGAAGACAAGGGATGTCATCATGCTTACCGATTCTCCCTTTGCAAAAAAAGACCTGTTTGAGATCTCTGTTTAGGGGAAATATAAAGCTACTATTTTCATTAAGAGATTGAAATTATTGTTTTTATATAAAAATCAAGAGTGTTATTAGTCCTATAAGACGAATTTGAATTTGTCTTTTAGGCCAACTACTTATAGTTAGCGTTCACAGGAAATAATATGGAATCCGAAATACTACAGGAGTTAGTAACAATACGTGTTTATATTTTTATAATCATGTCTGCAGTTGTCTTGTGGGTGCTTATGTATGCAATAGCCGCTGCGCAAAAACTAATTGTAGAGTATAAAAAAGTAATAAATGCTTATTTTGTAAATGATCTTCTTAAAATGTTTGATTTAGGTGAATATGAAAAGATCATTAAAGACTGCACTAAAATGCTTGAGAAGCATCCTAACCATACTGATGCAACATGGTATTTAGCAAGGGCATATTACTACACTGAGAATAATAATTTATCTTTAGATTACTTTAATAAAGCTGTGTATCTTGTTCCTAGTTGGGAAGAAGATGCGGGACATTATATTAAGAAACTAAATGAACGCTAACAAATCACTCCATCGGACGCACTTGTCTGTCACGCCTTTTGCGGAGCAAAAGTCTTACCAGCCCGTGTTCGCCGCTGAGCTCAACCGTTAGGTGTATAAATTCTCTTAGATAGCGCTACTATTGAAAGTAATTTTCAAAGATTCATAGACAGAGTTATTGAAAATGAATTCGTCTTTAATTACAGGCTGGAGTAAATAAATGAGCAATCTTAATATCAAACCTCACTGGAGCTTTTGGGTTGTCTGTGTCATTGCATTGCTCTGGAATGGAATGGGCTCAATGAACTTCATTATGCAAATGAATCCTGATGCACTTTTAAAATACCCAGAAGAAGCAAAGTCCTTAATTTCAACTCGTCCCTTATGGGCTACTGCCGCTTTTGCGCTTGCAGTATTTGGTGGCTTGATTGGTGACATACTATTAATACTGAGGAAAACCTTAGCCTACTACTTGTTTATTGCATCAATGCTTGGAGTAATCGTTACAAATATTCATACTATTCAAGTAAGTGGTGATGTTAATATTTTGGTCGGTAGTTTGATGTCTTTTGTGGTTGCTGCATTTTTAATCTGGTATGCAAACAAAACAAAGCAAAAATCCTGGATAAGCTAGAAGTACTTGTATGGGTGAAAATAAGGTTTTGCTTTGTTTATAAAAAATAGCTTTAATTCTACTAACCAGCATATTTTTTTATATGAAATAAATAACGCTTCTTGAATAATTATTAAAGTGTTTTACAGGGAGAGTAAATAATGAATACAAGATCAATTGTGGTGGTCTTCATGGCGACCCTGATTCTTACGGGTTGTGCCTCTACTGTCGATTATTCTGAATCAGTCACGCGGTTGGAAAATGCCATTAATGATACCGCAGCTTCAGTCAACGCCATTGATGAAGATATAACCGCAAGGCAAAATGAACGATTAAAGAAAAACATTGTTGCGGGGAAACTGTTACTGGAACCCGCCGATAATGAATGTGCTGCGGGCAGAGAGAAATGTTCTTTAACGGTGCTTAAGGCAGAAAATGGTAAGACCGATGTTGTTAGTGTTTACCCCATTAAATCGAGTATGCCAAAGGGGATTAAAGCCATTGAGCTGATCAAGGTTTATGTGAGTCGGCTTAAATCAATCATTGATGCTGATACGGCAGCCAAAGTGACAGCAAGTACGAATGCAACACTGGGCAGCCTCGAAGACATTGCCAAGCAACTGGCTAAGGAAAATGGTGAGGCGACCAGTAAGATTAATAGGTTATCAGACTATAAAGAACCCGCTAGCGGTTTTATTGAATGGTTAACTGAAAAACACGTTGAGCGAGTTAAAACCGAGGCTTTAGCAACGGCGACATTGAATGCGCACAAGGTGATAAAAGACCTGACTGTGTTCTATTCCACCGCAGCACAAAGCCAAAAGCTGGCCGAGTTTGCGGGGTTTCATAAAGAATTTGTTATCAAACAGGAACAATTTGATGACAAGCCACCAAATGACAATTCTGTTGATGCGTATGTTCTAGCCGCGTCTAAATACCAAATTGCCCTGAATGCACAATCGGCTAATCCGCTTAAAGCCTTTGAAATAGCTCATGAAAAATTAATGAACCAGCTCAATAAAAAGGGTGAAAAAACAAGTTTGGCCGAGGTTGCGTCAGCCATCGAACACTTGGAGCAAGAAGCCAAAAAGATTAAGTCGTTAGTCGAGAGCGTAAAGGAGATATCAGATAAAGCCAATAAGGGAGGTAAGTCATGACGACCATTGCTGAGGTAAAGGACGTTTTTGAAACAGCGTTACAGGCTATCAATTTGTTGGATCAAGCCCTTGCTGATGAGCGAAAGGCACTAAAACGCAATGCCTTTGCGGAAGGAAGACCCTTAACAGACGAAGAAGTGATACATCGTAAAGAAATTGTTGCTACGCGTGTTAAATTGGCTGACGCCATGGAGGTGTTGGCGCTGGACACTGTAGATGCCTTAGAAAATTCCTCAGATGTAGGGCAATTGATTCATAATATCAATGCAGTCAATTTTCAGCTTGAAAATGATTTGGAACGGTTAAAGCAAACCGAAGCAACTGCGGCAAAGGCCGCTGCCGTTGCTGGTGGTATGGTGTCAGTTGTGCATAAGCTGCTCGGCTTCAAGGCCAAGTTGGTGTAATTGCTCGGGGTGGATTGCATCTATTTTGATTCCCGCGGTGTTACTTGTTTATTTCAAAAGAAAGAAGTGGCTTTAAGGCTTATTTTTCAGCGATTAGAATAGCCCGTTTAGGTGCAGGATAACCTTCAACTGTTTTATTACTATCATTTGGGTCTAAAAATTCTTTTAGTGAATGGAATGTCATCCAATCAGTTGTGCGTTGTTCATCGGTATTGGTTTGGGTGGTATCAACCACACGAATATTTTTAAGTCCGCTGCGCTCACACCAGCGCACCAACATCTCCACAGAGGGAATGAACCAGACATTGCGCATGCAAGCATAGCGCTCTTCTGGAATAAGGGTGGTATTTTCATCGCCATCAATAATCAGCGTCTCCAGTACTAGTTCGCCACCACTGACGAGGCAATCCATGAGTTGTTTTATGTGATCGATAGGGCTGCGGCGATGATAGAGCACGCCCATTGAAAATACGGTATCAAAACTTTCAAGTTTGTTGGGTAGGTCATCAATACCCGCAGGCAGTACCATTATGTTGTTAGCGTTAATGTATTGCTGCATTACTTGAAATTGCATATTGAAGACAGGGGTGGGATCAATGCCGATAACGCTTGCCGCACCTTCGCCAAGCATACGCCAGCAGTGATAACCGTTGCCACAGCCGACATCGAGTACATGTCTGTCTTGCAGCGGTGAGATATGCGGTGCTAGTCGATCCCATTTCCAATCTGATCGCCATTCGGTACTAATGTTTAGGCCAAATAATTCAAATGGGCCTTTACGCCACGGGTGTAGCTGCATCAGATGTTGTTTTAATTCTTGGCGTTGCGCGTCATCTAGCTCACTGGCCTCACCAATACGAATAGTGGGCATGTTGATATCAATAGTGCTAGGTGTCAGCGAGGGTAAATGATTTATCGCGGTTTGCCATTTAGTGACATTGCCAAAGCGAGTGGGATCTAAGCCATCAGTAATTTGTTGTGGCAGTTGTTCTGCCCATGCAGCGAGTGGCCCGTCATGAAGACGCGTTAAAAAGGCATCGTAGAAACTCATTTAATCGCAATCATGGAAATAAAGTTAAGGCATTGCTGCCAGACAATAACTTGACTAAAGCCTGCTTGTTCAAGGCGTTGTTTATGTATGGCGATGGTATCAGGGATAAGCACATTATCGAGTGCAGATCGTTTTTGGCTGATTTCCAAATCACTGTAACCATTGGCGCTCTTGAAATTAAGGTGCAATGTTTCAATGAGCGCTTGTTCTTCGCTATTTGGATTAACAATCTTCTCAGAGAGAACCAGTGCACCGCCTTTATTCATGCCTTTGGCAATTTTGTTAAGCAAACCGAGCCGCTTATCAGGTGCAATGAACTGCAAGGTGAAGTTCATGACCACCAAGCTGGCATTGTTAATGTCCTGCTCGAGAATATCGCCACAGATCACCTCGACGGGTGTTTTACCTTGCGTGTCATTGGCCATATTCTGACGGCATTGCTCGACCATCGCTTGGGCATTATCAACCGCAATGATATGACAACCATCAAGATTGAGTCGGCGGCGGATTGAAAGGCTTGATGCGCCCAATGAGCAGCCCAGATCATAAATATTGGAGTTAGCGGTGACGAATTTCTCTGCAATCACCCCAAGTAAGGGGATAAGGTTATCGTAGCCGGGGACGGAGCGGCGGATCATGTCTGGAAATACATGCGCCACGCTATCATCAAAGACGAAATCGACGATCATGTCTTGTGGAGCGTTATAAATACTGTCTTTTGGGCCAGATGGTTTCATAAGTTGTATTGTCGCAGAATTTGCCATGGTTACCAGCAGAATAGAGACATTAACCATGTTAATATCATCGTATGAAATACAATTATATCAATACCATTCTACTAGCCGCTATTTCAGTATTTTTAGTGAGCTGTGCTAGTTCTGAGGTTAAAGAGACGTCAGAGCAGGATTATTTATATAAAGCCTGTAAAGATCCACGCCCACAAATATGTACTCGTGAGTACCGTCCTGTTTGTGCTATCAAAGATACGGGTATTCGTTGTGTGACCACGCCGTGTCAATCCACAATACATAAAACTTATGGCAATGCTTGCAGTGCATGCGGCGATCCTAAGGTTATCTCATACCGTTCTGGTGCTTGCGAGGAAAGCACAAAATAGTTACCAGACAGTATTTCAGGTTATAATAAGCTTAATTTAATGGAACAAAGGGTTGAGAATTATGCCTTCTTTTGATGTGGTATCTGAAGTAGATAGTCATGAACTTAGAAATGCCGTTGACCAAACTAACCGAGAAATCGGCACTCGCTTTGATTTTAAAGGCTCAGATTCAAAGGTTGATCTGAACGGAACAGAGATGAAAGTGTCTAGTGATAGTAAGTTCCGCATTGAACAGGTGGTTTCTGTCTTGCATCAAAAATTAGCAAAGCGCGGTGTTGACATTAGTTGCCTAGATGCGGGTGATGTTGATGAGGCACTTAAAAATGCCAAGCAAATAATTAAGGTAAGAGAAGGGCTCGATAAAGAGCTAGCCAAGAAAGTCGTGAAAGTGATTAAGGACAATAAACTTAAAGTCCAAGCTGCTATTCAAGGTGAACAAGTCCGTATAACGGGTAAGAAACGCGATGACTTACAAAATGCCATGGCCTTGCTCAAAGATGCAAATATTGGTGTTCCGCTGCAATTTAATAACTTTAGAGATTAAAATGAATTTAAAAAAGAAAATGAAGCTGCTGTTGCTTTTAACGTTTGTTCTCGTAAGCAACCCAGTGTTAGCTGCGGATGATGGCATTTTAAAATTAAAACAGAAACTATCACAAATGTTTCCGAATGAAGTGCCGTTTAAAGTTGCTAAAACACCCGTGCCAGGTTTGTATGAAGTTGATTTCGGTGATTCGTTTATGTACATCACTGGAGATGCTGAGTATGCGGTAAAGGGTGACATCATTCATATGCTCACCAATGTTAATTTAACGGATAAGAAACGCGCAGAAAGTCGTTTGCAAACAATGACCGCGATTACCGATAAAAACACCATTATCTATCCGGCTAAAAACAAAATTTTAACGATGACAGTATTTACAGATATTGATTGTTCTTATTGCCGTAAACTGCACAGTGACATGGAAGGCTACAACAAGTTAGGAATTGAAGTGAGATACGCATTTTATCCACGCGCAGGTCTTGGTTCAAATTCATATAAAAAAGCGGTGTCAGTTTGGTGTGCGGGTGACCAAAATAAAGCGCTTGATGATGCTAAAGCAGGCCGAAGAATTGAAATCAAAGATTGTGAAAATCCAGTTAAATCACATATGGAAACAGCCGATAAACTGGGTGTCAATTCAACACCGACATTGGTATTTGAAGATGGCACAATTATTCCCGGCTACATTCCACCAGCACGTTTAATTGATGTATTAAAACAGCGTAATATTATTCAATAAGGACTAGAGATAAATTAATTCATTTGTTGCAGTGAGTAATAGACAAGCTTTAACAGGCTTATCTGGCCAGATATTTTGAACGCCTACCCTATATGATTGTAGCTGTTGTTTATAGTCATCGAGAAGGGATTGCTCGTTACTATCACGGTGCGTCTTGTAGTCAATGATAAGTAAGTGATCCTCGTATTGCACTAAACGATCAATGATACCGTTAACAGTTTTGTTTGCGCTGTTGATGTAGCTGATAGGTACTTCATTCCACGCTTTTTCGAAATTTTCTTGTTGGAATAGCGCGGCATTCTTCGGGCTATCAAATACGGTCATGGCTTCTTGCCAACATTGATCAAACATCTCATCGTCTAATGCAGCAAGGTATTTGTTTTTAATTTGGTTAAATACAACATCACGAGCAACAGCATTATTTGATAGTTTTTCGATCATATTATGGAGAATGGTGCCGCGTAGTTGGTTTTGCATATTATTATCATCTTGATCGTTCTGACTCGGACTGATCGTTGAATCAATAAGCGTTGCCACTTCATTTTTCAGCAAGTATTCAGGCAGTGAACCGCTTTGTTTCGGTTCAATTGCTTGCAGGCTATTTATTCTTGGTGCTGCATTGCTGCTGGTACTTACATAACCACCTTCATCATTGAGAAGTGATAGCTTACTGAGTTGATCATGAATATAACCATACCAGCCTCGTTCTTTAGGTTTAGAAGGCTTACAAGCACTAATGTAAAGGTATTGACGTGCACGCGTGATGGCAACATAAAGTAAATTTGCATCTTCGCGCTGTTGTAATTGATTCTGCTGTTCAATAAGTTCTATGGTTTTACTGTCGAGCATCTCTTTTTTCGTTGCGAGTTGAAATAAGCGAGGTTTAAGATCGCCACTTGGCCAATCAACGATGGCTTTATAAGCATTTTTACTTTTGTCGGGCACTACAGCGCTATCAACTAGAAAGACAATCGGCGCTTCAAGCCCTTTGGCCGTATGAATAGTCATGATATCGACTTTATCTTCTTTGCTCATAACTTGTGCTGAATCAGGGCCTTCTTTGCCTTGTTTGGTTAACACATTGAGTCTTGAGCGAAATAGCGCCAGACTTGGATAACGGCCGCTGTCTATTTCGAGTGCTAATTCAATAAAACGTTTTAGATTTGCAAGCACGCGATTATGTAAGTGCGGCGGGAAACTGGCTTTGAAACGCGCCATGACATCGCCGCTGCAATAAATATGATCGAGTAAATCATGCACAGGTTGTTTCTCAGCAAGGCCATGCCAAGCTTGTAATAATTCCTTGGCACGCGCCAACTTTTCAGCGCCAGTGGTATCAATGGATTGTAAACAGGCATACCAGTTCTGGCGTTTGGCTTTACTGAAGCGTGAAAGGGTCATTAAATCTTGTTCACTACAGGAAAACAAAGGACTGCGTAGCACACGCGCTAAAGCGAGGTTATTATAGGGCGCATTCAGCGTATCAAGCAGTGCAAGCATGTCTTGTATTTCAACACTGCTTAAAAGCGTTCCTCGTGAACTACTATTATAAGGAATATTGAGTTTCTGAAATGCCTGCTCAAAACGATGTAGGTGAGTACGACTACGTACCAACAGCATAATGTCACCGTAGTGAGCAGGGCGTTGCAGCCCCTCGTCGTCGATGACAGTTTTAGATGCAATCAGCGCATGGACTTTATTAGCAATAATAGCGGCTTCTTCATCATGTATATTCGGTTTATCTTGCCTTGGTTCCTTCAACGGGTTTCTGAGTGTTGTTTCAGTGTCATCGTCATTATCGGGCAGTTCAGGGCTTATTAGTGGTAGTAGATGTGTTTCACCATAAACCTTTTTAAGATTGGTGCTGTGTTTATCAAAATCACCAATGTGTTTGCCAAGCGGTGTATCAGTAAAAACAAGATTAACAAAGTCGATAATGGCAGGTGATGAGCGCCATGAGGTATTAAGTGGTGTGGTGGTGGCACTTAGATGTTCAGTTAACCAGTTTCTTGCGTAACTGAACAATTGCGCATCGGCACGACGAAAGCGATAAATCGACTGTTTGGAATCACCCACTAGAAAAACTGAACGGCCGCGCTCGCTATCACCTGCAGCGAGCTCTTCAAGTAAAGGCAGTAACAATCGCCACTGGGTAGGGTTTGTGTCTTGGAATTCATCAACCAATAAATGATCAATACGCTGGTCTAACTTGTATTGAATCCAATTTGCATGATGCGAGTCATTCAGTAATTGGCATGCTTGCCATTCCAAATCCGTAAAATCTAATAAGCGTTGTTGTTGTTTAATGCGTTGAAAATAATCAAGGTAAGCCTGACCTGCTTGATACCATGCAATATTGGTTTGATAGGTATTATGACGCGCGTACAAGTCCTCAATATCAAGACAAGCGGGTATGAGCTCCGCTTGGATTGCGAGTAGTCGATCTGCTTTTTCATCACCAAGACTTTTCCGGGTTGTGTTTTGAACAATCTTCTTAACTTCTCCATTACCCTTATTAATCAGCACGGCTTTAATCGCGAGTAATGAAGCATTTGTAAAATCTTGTTCAGATATAATATTGTGAAGACTTACTTGTGTTTTTTTATTGGTGGCTGTGGCATGCATACCAATGAGTTCGGCAAGTTCTACAATGGTTGCTTGCCACTGCTCAAACCACGCTTTGATATTAGGTGATTGTTCTGGATTGATGTCAAGCTGCGTCTGCAGTGCTTTGCTAGCAGCCTCAATAGGGCTGGCTTCTGATTCTGCCAGTGCCCACCAATCACTGCGCTGCTTTAAGAAGTTAATGAGTGATTGCTTGGTAGACGGTAAACCATTGAAACAGCGAAATAATACTTCAAGATTTTTAGCAAGTTCACTATCGGGATTTTTCGTCACATTAGCAAAAAGCGCATCCCATGCTTCAATTTCTAAAACACCTGTTTTATCCAACAACTCAAATCCAGCAGGCACATCGGCTTCTAAGGAAAAACGTCTGAGAATTTGCTGCGAAAAAGCATGAAAGGTGGTGATATTAACCTGATGTGGTTGTTTTAATAATGCTTCATAGAGATTTCTTGCACGTTGACAGCTTTGCTTGTCCGTTGGCATGCCGATCTCAACAAGTGCTTCAATCAGCGCTTCATCCGATAGGGTACTGATGATGCGTAAACGTTCTAATAAACGTTGCTGCATTTCAGCAGCCGCTTTGCGGGTAAAGGTGATGGCAAGTACCGCATCAGGTTTTACGCCACTGAGTAATAAATGCAGTAAGCGCGAAATAAGCAGCCAGGTTTTACCACTGCCCGCTGAGGCACTGACACTAATATTGCGTTGCGGGTGGCAGGCTTGTTGAGTGATGTTCACTGCGCCACCTCTGGATCAGTTTGCCATGCATCACGACGACAGATACCGTCCATGTCACAGTAACTACAGGTTTTAGCGTCACCCCAAGCTGGCATGGCATCGCCATGTTGTAATTGTGTAAAAAGGGTACTTAAGCGTTCTGACTGTGCTTGCATGAGTTCAGATAGCGCATCATCTTCTAAAGCGCCGCTGGTTTTTAATGGTTCACCTATAGCTAGATATTCAACACGCTTAACGTCTGAATCGAGTAACAAGGCATAGAAGGGTAGCTGCACAGCTTCGCCGTTATTGATTTCTATTTTTGTGGGTGTGCTACCTGTTTTGTAATCGATGATACCCATCTGAGTGCCGTCATCTTTACTTGCATCAATGCGATCAAGTACACCATTGAGTTTGAAGCCAGTTGTGATTTTATCGACAATTTTCATTTCGGCTTGATCAACTTGCCAAGTTGCTTGGTGTTTCATTTGCCAATTTATATATAAGGGAATGATATTCTGCCACGCTTGTAGCCAGCCACGATGCTGGAAATTATCTTCTAAATCATGAGAGAAAACCTGTATTGAAATATCACTGAGGCATTGTATCGCTTGTTGGCGGTTTTCTTTTGTGATCTCAGTCTTAAATGGGCCCGGTAAGGTTTCAATGTCGCTATGAAATGCCTGTAAACATTGATGAACCCGACTACCGTAGTCGCTTTTTTCTAATACCATGCGAATTTCATCAGTTGCCTTTAAGCCTAAGCAGCGCGCGGCAAAATACTGGTAAGGGCAATTAATTAATTGTTGGTAAGCTGTAGCAGAAATATTAAGTGGCAATAAATCTTGCTCACAACTGATAGCAGGGTACTGATTTATAGGTTCAGCCTGACACGACATGCCAGGAAGGCTATAGCCTGTATAAGCATTGTTAAGCCATTCTTGAATTTGCAGTGCAACCAATGGCTGGCCCCATGCAATTGAATGATAATGCTGTATGCATTCAAGCCACGGGCTGGCTAAGTTGCTATTGCCATCAGTATTCGCAGTGTAGGTCACTAATATTTTTGGTGCGGCATGCAGTAAACAGCGGAAATGATAATACATTGACAGTGAATACTGTTCGTATGTTTGTAATTGTAAGGAATAACGCACCGCGTCATTAAAAAAAGCCGCGACGGTAGGCCGGCCGGGTAGATGTTCTGCATCGGCTGCTGCGATAATGACTGCATCATAACGGTTTAGCAGGCTGGCGTTTAAATCCAGTAAATGCACTGACGCGGCATTTGTATTAGGCACGAAGTTGTAGCGCTCGAGTGTGCGGCCTAACCAACTTCGAAATTCAGACCATGAGATACTGAGAGTTCGTTCGCTCAGTGCTTGGCACATACCATGAATTTCATCAATCACTCGTTGACCGGCATCATCAGTATTTAGCATGTCAGTCATGCCCATGCTGTCTAAACTTGCTAATAATGCATCAATGAACTCACTGGGCTGGTGGTTGCCGTGCTGTAAATCTTGCAAAGGTTTCGCTGCTTGTCCGATGTTATCCAGTAGCGCTTTTAGATCATCAGAAACAGCTTGTGTCCATATTTCGTCAAGACGCTTAGAGCGGCGATCAATTTGGCGTTGATAACGGTAGAGGCTATTGGCGATATTTTCATGCAAGACAATATCTTGTTCAAAGCGGTAAACATTATATAACAGCTGTTCTTTATCAGCTGAACTGAAGACGAAGGATGATTTCAATAAGTCGAGCAGTGGCAGGTGATTAAAATCCTGCTCGATGCATTCGAGCCATCGTTCCAGTGCTGCCGCCGCGCTGGTTGTAGAAAGTGCCCAGCCTGAATAATCACGTAAGGAAATATGACAGCGATCTAACAAAGCTCTTAAGCGCCGAGCCAGTCGGCGATCTTGTGTGACAACACCAATGTTCTTATTGCCTTCATGTAACCATTGGCGGATTTGTAATTCTATGCCAAGTGCTTCTTGTTCAGCATCGTCGGCAGCTAAGACAGACAGAGTTTCTTCTAAAGGGCTATCGCTATAGTTTGCTTGAGTTGATTTGGCACGTTCCAGTATATGCGTATTAGTTTGGCTAAAAATGTCACTGAGGGTTTTTTCATAGCCATGACCGTTATCTGGCGCAACATGCAGATGTTGGTCGTTATTATTTAAGATGTTCTTAATAGCGAGATCAGGGTGGTAGTCATCATTGTCGTTTAGATTACCCTGAACGATGAGTGTGGCTTTACCTACCGAAGCGAGTTTATTAAACCACTGCTGTTCAGCGGGACTGAATTGAGTGAAACCAAGCAAGAAGATTTGTTGCACGTCATCAGGCAAAACATAGTTAGCAAGTTTTTCAATATAAAGTTGCTGTTGGTCAATGTATTCATCATTTTTAAGTTGCTGCTGCCATGCCTGCCAGAGTGTGTGCACGAGTTTGGCTTCATGGCTCAGTTGCGGCGCAAGCTTGTCTGAGTCTGTGTCGGGGATGCAATAAGCTTGTTCAATGTGTGCTGTGAATTCATCTAAGGTTTCCGGCAACACGGTTTGTTGTTGCGATAAGGCATCAAACAGCTGCAGTAAATCTTCGGCCAATAGCCAAGGACTACTTTTACCGTAGAGATCTGGATAATCGCGAAGTGCTTCTACGAGCATCAATTCTCGACTGGCTTTTGGTAAGACATTCAGCGAATGCTTAACGGGCGTGTCTTCAACCAATGTTGGTAAATTTTGTATATTGGGGCCGAGCAGGGCAGAGAAGCCGGCTTTACTTGCTACTTGTGTTAACTGATTACGTAAACGTGAGGCGGCATGAGTGTCAGGCAATAAAACGGTGATATTGCTTAAATCCGGTAATTGCTTGTTGAATTGCAGTACGAGTTGCTGGCAGAGGGCATCAATAGGGTCGCTATGATATGGCAATAGCCAGACAGAGGCTGACTCCTTGTCGATATTGGTGCTCAACGTTCGAGGTATTTTAGCTTGTCCGTCACATCACGCCATTCATCAGCATCATCTGGGGCTGGTTTAATGCTATCAATAACAGGCCATTGTTTGGCTAGTTCTTCATTTAATGCCATGAAATGGGCTTGATCGTCAGGCAGATCATCTTCTGCATAAATAGCCTGGACAGGGCATTCTGGTTCGCATAAGGCACAGTCAATGCATTCTTCAGGGTCAATAACGAGAAAATTAGGCCCTTCGTGGAAGCAATCGACTGGGCATACTTCTACACAGTCGGTGTATTTGCACTTAATGCAAGATTCGGTAACGATGAATGTCATAGCGGCGTTTTATTGGTTATCATTTATCAAGCAATTCTAACCCGACTGGGGCTTTCAGGCGAGTCGTATCTTAATTTTTATCGACACTAATATAACGGTTCCTGCCAGATTCCTTCGCTTCGTAGAGACGTTCATCTGATTTATGTATCAGTGACTCGAGATCAGGGAGATCTGCGTTGGTAGCAATACCAAGACTAATGGTGACATGGTCAGCTGCTGTAGAGTGTTCGTGCACGATTTTGAGGGATTCCACAGCAGTACGTAATTTCTCAGCCACAATGATAGCGCCTTCAGTATCAGTGTCCGGTAATATCGCGGTGAATTCTTCACCACCATATCGAGCGATGACATCTGTCGGGCGTACGATGGCCTCTTTCAACGCTTTGGCGACAAGGATCAAGCAATCATCACCGGCTTGGTGACCATAGTTGTCGTTAAAGGGTTTAAAAAAGTCGATATCAATAAGAATGAGTGACAGTGGTACTTTATTTCGTGCTGCGCGGCGCCATTCTTTATCAAGCGACTCATCAAACTGCCGGCGATTAGCAATACCCGTTAAGCCATCAAGAGATGAGAGCTCTTGGAGTTTTTTGTTGGACTCTTCCAATTGTATCTGCATTTCGCGCAATGCTTGAAATGCAGCATCGCGTTCAAGTTCATGAATATAGCTTTTCGAGTGTGCTCGAACCCGTGCCAGCAGTTCAATTTGATCAGGAAGTTTTACCAAGTAGTCATTTGCACCATTGCTAAAGGCATCACTTTTTACTTGTGGGTCTTCTTTAGATGACAACACAATAATGGGGATATTACTTGTTTGCGGATTGGCGCGGAAAAACCGAACCAAGGTCATGCCATCAATGTCTGGCATAACAAGATCTTGAAGCACGACAGTAGCCTCAACTTCAGTAGCCATTTGAATTGCATTACTGGGGTCTTCACAGTAGTGGAAAATAATATCATCGGCATCGGCCAACATACGTCTTATCCCTTCAGCAATGATAGGCTGGTCATCTACAAGTAAAACGGTACATTTACTTGCAGAGTGTGAAGAATCATCGTTTATTTGTTGTTTTATATTATCCATGTCGTTTTAGGCCATATACGATATTAATGATTGAATTTGCGATTTCTTCTGGTGGCAACGATTCAGTTGCAGCACCGAGGTCATCAGCCGCTTTTGGCATACCGTAAACTGCGCAGGTTTCTTTTGATTGCGTAATCGTATGACCACCTTTCGTGTGAATGCTCGCTAAGCCTTCTGCGCCGTCTTTACCCATGCCGGTTAGTAAGGAAGCAATAATTGTTCCATTCCAGTGTTTAACGACACTTGTAAAGAAAACATCTACTGACGGCTTGTAGATTAACTCTTTTGGTTCTTCGCTGTAGCTTAATTTCCCACCCGCAAGCATGATGAGGTGATCGCTTTTACCGGCGACTAGGACTGAGCCTATTTTAGGACGCTCTCCACATTTTGCAATTCTTACATCGAGTGGCGTCTGTTTATTTAACCACGAAGCAAAGCTATGTGTAAAAGAGCTGTCCACATGTTGAACGATCACAATTGGGACAGGAAAGTCAGGAGGGAACTTATGCAAGATAGTGGCTAATACACCAGGCCCACCTGTTGATGCACCTAGAATAACAATAGTACTATAATCTTTGGGTACTTTACGATCAGATGAAATTGTATTGTGTTTTGATTTTTTAGAATCCGTTTCTATGAGTCTTGAGACAATTTTAATCTTATGCAGTAGATCATCGGTCTCATTTTGGCTGCTATCTATCCCGCTAAAGGGTGTTTTAACGACATCAACAGCACCATAACTCATCGCCTCAAATATCATGGCTGCGTTACCTGTGACAGACGCAGTAACTATAATAATGGCGCAAGGTGTAGAATTCATAATGATCTGACAGGCGGTCACACCATTTATATCCGGCATGATCATATCCAATAATATTAGGTCAGGTAGATCTTCTTTACATTTATCAATTGCTTCGCGCCCACTACTTGCTGTCCAGGCAACGCTATAGTCTGATTGCTTGTTAATAATGTGCTGAAGCACAACGAGGTTTTCATGGTTATCGTTTACTACAGCGATACGCATTATTCGGCTTCCCCAATAAGATCAATGACTGCATCAATCAGGCTTTCATCATGAAAACTACCTTTGGTTAAATAGTAGTCTGCACCCGCATTTAAGCCTGCTTCTCTATCTTCTTTTCGGTCCTTATAAGAAACGATCATGACTGGAATTTTTCTATAGTCTTGATCAGATTTCAGCATGGTAACGAACTCAATACCATTCATCCTTGGCATATCAATATCACTGATGATTAGATCATAGTCGTTGTTGTGTACGGTGTTCCAGCCATCCATACCATCAACGGCGACATCTACTAGATAACCTCGCGATGTTAATAATTTCTTTTCAACCTCTCGAACTGTTATAGAGTCGTCTACGACCAGTACGCGTTTAGTGGAAGAGGAATCAGAAGCCGCAGAGTTATTTCCTACCTTAGATAAACGCTCACCAGAGACGAGTATTTCAATGGAACGAATCATATCTTCAATGTCAACAATGAGAGCAGGCTCACCATTTTCGAGTAAAGTGGCGGCGCTAATATCTCTGATTTTTCCTAACCTTGGATCCAACAGATGGACGGCGATATCACGTTCGCCAATGAATTTTTCTACAACGACACCGTAGCTGTTGTGTCTGTCACCAAGAATAATAACTGATATTTCATCGCTTATTATTGGGAGTTCTTTTACTTCAAGAATTTGTGACGAATCTACAAGGCCAATGTGTCTATCATTAATGGTAAAATATTGCTTGCCTTCAAGTGTTTTTAGTTCGTCACGATGAAGAGTATGGATGGATTCTATTCGAGCTAGCGGAAAGGCATATGCTTGGCCACCGATAGTAACCAGCAAACTACGTATGACTGAAAGTGTTAGTGGTAAAAGAAGTTGAACAGTAATGCCCTTACCGTATGTAGATGTCGTACGTATTTGTCCACGCATTTCTTGAATTGTACTGTGGACCACATCTAGTCCTACACCGCGGCCAGAAATCTCAGTGACATCACTACGAGTACTAAAACCAGGTAAATATAAGAAATCGAGTAGTTCTGAATCACTAAGGTGTTTAACCATCTCAGTGTTGGATAGTTTACGTTCGACGATACGTTTTCGAAGTATATTCATATCGACACCTTTGCCATCATCTGAGACAGTAATGGATAGCATGCCCATATTGTGTGAGGCTTCGAGTTTTATCGTCGACGTTTCATTTTTCCCAGCTTTACTTCGCTCTTCTTTTGACTCTATTCCATGATCGATTGAGTTGCGAATGAGATGATTTAATGGTGCTTCAATTCTACTAAGAATCTCACGATCAACTTGGGTGTTATCACCAATCATTTTTAGTTCGATATTTTTATCTAATGAACGGGCTAGATCACGCACCATGCGTTCGAAACCATGCGTGCAATCAGAGAAAGGGCGCATTCTTGTTTGTAGTACTTCGACATTCAATCTTTCTGAGAGACCCGTAACGCGACGATCATACTCATCAAGTTCATTTAAACGTTCTCCCAGATATGATCTTGCGTCGTTGGCACGACGCTGTATATCACTAAAGAGCTCAGTAATAAGTTCTGAAGCTTGAGATTCATCTAAGTGATTGCGGAGACTATCTAATGCATTAATTATTTCGGACTGACGTCGCTTGTAAACTAACATTGAGTCAGCATGAGAGCGTACCCAGTGAGATTCGACGACACTTTCACCAGCAAGACCGACGAGTCTATTTAACCGGTGAGTGCTTATTTTAATGGAATAGTCAGACAGATTATTGTTTGACTCAATATTTGGCTGTTTATTAGCTTCGGGTTTAACTTCTACTTCTGGTTTCGCCTCTGTGGTAGGCGCATCAAGGTCATCTAGAGATTGTGTAATATCATTAAGATGAGCATTATCTTCATCTTTGACAGATGAATTAACAGCACTGTGAATGGCATTGATTGCAGTAGTAATACGCGAATCATTTGAAAGATCAATGGTTTCTGCTGTTAGTTTACTTATTTTATCTTCAATTTTTTTACAAAGATTATGAATACTGTTGGCGCCACATAATTTAGAGCTTCCAGTAACCGTATGAATATTTTTTCTAAGTAACTCGATATTGTCATCAGTAGGTGAAGATTTTTGAACTGAAATAAGCAGGTCGTTAATTTTGGCTAATATATTTTTTGCATCTGTCTGGAAAAGATCCAGCATTGGATTATTTTCATTGCTAACTGGAATGTCTTTACTTTGCTTCGGCTCTTGCTTAGCCGTTTTCTTACCCGCCTTTATGACTTCAAGGTCAGAAATGAGTTTATTTACGTCATCGTCAGACAACGGATTATTTTGACCACCCGATATATCACTAATTGTATCGACACCTTTTAGCAGTACATCAATACATGCTGCTGACAAGGTTATTTCACCATTTTGAGCAGCCACGAAACAGTCTTCCATTACGTGAGCGATCTTTACAACAACATCAATCCCGACCATTCTTGCTGCCCCTTTAATAGAATGGGCAGAACGCATAAGTTGTTCAGAAACTTCTTTATTGTTTGTTGCTTTTTCAAAATCCAATAAACCAGAGGTAAGTGCGGCTGTGTGTGATTCAGCCTCTTGCTGAAAAAGCGCCATCATTGCCGGATCTGATGCTGGATTGTAGGTTGATCCACTCATTTCAGTGTGCTCACAATGTTTTCCAACAAAGTATTATGATCGATACAGGCGATAGTTTTACTATCGATGCTGGTAACACCACTTATAAAATTAAGTTTGGAGTTTCTTACAGTATCAGGCGCTAATGAAAGCTTGTCTGGATCATAATGAATGATGCCATCAATTTCACTGACAGGAAATACGATGTAGCCATTTTTCTCTCTTATTGTAATAAGACGATTGATAGGGCGTTCTTCAACAAGAAGGTGGTCATCAGGTTTCTCTACGCCTAATAAGTATCCTAATGACATGCATACGATAAGTTCGCCGCGTATATTGACCATGCCTCGTATTTTCTTGTTCTTATTATGGGGAATATCATAGATATTTTTTAGTAGTGTAATTTCATTAATCATTTTTACTGGAAGTGATAACCATTCAGCACCAAGACGAAAAAGTACTGCCGAGGTTAAATTTCTACTACTAGCCTTTTTCTCAGTTGCTAAGACGTTAGTCCATTCGTCATCATAGCCTTCAGGTGTAGCCCGGTTTAGTAATGAACGGCCTGCATTTGAGTAAACTTCACAGTTGTAGCAATGAATAACATCATTGAGTTTTTCGCATTTTTGACCACCACTTCGCCATACACCAATGGTGTTCCAGCAATCATTTAATACTAGTGAATCCGCGTTCATGCTGTATGCCTTTCTTGAACGCGTTGAGCTCTCTGTTTAAGACGTGTAGCTTCGTCATGATTCCCTCGTTGTTCAGCTATAAGTGACAAATGTATAAGTGCTTCTATGTTGTTTGGGTCTAGGTAAATTGCCTTGTGTAGTGATTCATCTGCCTTATAGATATCGCCTTTGGTATCATATATAACGCCACAAAGGTAATAGGCTCTTGTACTGTCTGTATGCTTATTAATAAAGTCATGACAGACTTTTAATGCCTCATCGAGCTTTCCTTCATCGGCTAGCAAAAAAGCAGAATCCAGTAACAATTCATCAGCCTCATTAGTATTGAATTGTGTTTTTTTAGGCTTATTAGGCAACTCCTGATGATTTGAAAATGGTTTTGTGGTTTTTTTGATAGGCCTGTATTTTACAAATGACGACGATAATTTGCCTCTTTGAATTTGTTTTGCATGCGGGAGCGATTTGTCAAGATTGTCTTTCTTAACATAAACGTAAGAATTTGAGTCTATAGCTGGAACGAAAAGCTCTTTGGCATACTGTATTGTTTCCGCATGACCAAGGATCAAGATGCCATCAGGTTTAAGCATTTTGTTTATGGTAGAAAACATTTTATATTGTGTGTCACCATCAAAATAAATAAGCAGGTTTCTACAGAAAACTACGTCGTAATGTTCAGCACCTAAATTGAAGGAATCACTAAGAACGTTGTTGCAGTAAAATCTAACCTGGTTTTTTATAAATCCAGAGATGTTAAATAAATTATTTTCTTGATGGAAGTACTTGTCCATGAAGCTTAAGTCGTTAGCTCTGAATGAGTTTTTTCTATATTGTCCTTTTTGTGCTTTGGCAATATTGGCTTCGCCGATGTCAACGGCATCTATGCTAAAAGAATCGACACTGATATTGTTGTCCAACAACATCATCGCGATGGAGTAAGGTTCTTCTCCTGTCGAGCATGGGATGCTTAAAATGTTAATTTTCTTGCGCGGATTCTCTTTAAATAATTTCAAGACATATTCGTATGGTTGGTTCTCTCTAAAGAACCATGTTTCAGGAATTAACACAGCTTCTGTTAACTGTTTCATCTCTTCTGGTTCTGAGGTTAGTACATTGAGATATTCTTGATCATCGTCAATATTCCGTTCACGCATACGCTTATCAATCACGCTAGAGATAGCCACCATACCGACTGTAGGTGCATGCAATCCCATGGCTTCTTTAAGACGTTGTGCAATTAAGTGACGTGGCATATTATCAGCCTACCGCTTTGTCTTTATCTGGAAATAAACAGTTACGAACATCGTCTGTAAGAATCTTATCGATATTAATAAGTTGTATGAATTTCTTATCGACTTCGGCAACTTCATCGAGAAAATCATTATCCTTAACTTTTATGCCCGATTTTTCAAATGCGTCATCGTTAATTCGTATTGTTTCGGTAACATTTTCTGCTTTAATACCGATAATATGCTTATCTAGATAGTTAACAATAATGATTCTTGTGGTCAGCGTGCTTGTTTGGATTGGTTTACCACATAACGCACTTATATCAATGATTGGTACAGCTGTACCGTGATAATTTAGCAAGCCAGCAATTCCTTTCATGCTTCCGGGGATTTTCTTTAGGCGTACGAGCGTAGTCACTTCGATGATGGCTCGCGTATTGATGACGTACTTTTCATCGCCTATGTTAAAGCCTAGCAATAGCATGATTAAGCTCGCTGTACTCTAAATCTGGAAACGCCATTTTGCAGTCTATTCGCTGCATCATTAAGGGTGTCTATTGATAAGCTCGACTGACGCAAAGACTCCACAGTTTGTTGTGTGGCTTCACTCAGTTGCACCATGCCATCGGATATTTGTTGCGCACCGTGTGACTGTGATTGCATGCCTTCATTCACCGCATCAAAGCGAGGTGTAAGGGTTTGCACTTCATCAATGATGTGTGCGAGTTGCCCACCAATCTGTCGCACTTCATCCACACCACGGGTGACTTCTTCAGAGAACTTATCCATGCCCATGACACCGGCAGAAACGGCTGACTGCATTTCCTTAACCATTTGCTCAATGTCCCAGGTGGCAACAGCTGTTTGGTCGGCCAGTCGACGAATTTCGGTGGCGACAACCGCAAAACCTAGCCCGTACTCACCTGCTTTTTCAGCCTCAATCGCCGCGTTAAGTGAAAGCAGGTTAGTTTGATCGGCGACTTTGGTAATGGTTGTCACAACAGTATTAATGTTGGCGGCTTTCTCACTGAGCACTGCAAGTTTAGATGTAATGGATGCGGTAGCGTTGTTCATTTGCATCATGGTGTTTTCCATACTGGAAAGCGCTTCTTGCCCATCATTGGCGGAGACAGTTGTTTTATCAGCGACGTCGGCGACTTCATGCATGGTTGAAGCTAGTTCACGACTGGTTGCTGATATTTGTGTTGCTGTCGCCATAATTTGATTGGTAGCAGCCGCTTGTTCTGTAACGGTTGCTTCCTGCTCTCTTGCGGTTGCTGCAATTTCTGTGGCAGAACTGGTTACTTGTATGCCGGATTGCTGGACTTGTGAAACCAGTATATTGAGGCTGTCAATCATTGACTGTATACCCGTGGCCAAGGTGTCAATATTTTCTTTACCATCAAAGTTTTCCAATTGCCCCGTTAAGTCACCATCAGATGCTTGAGAAACAACATCGCTGATGCGTTGAATTTTAAGTTTTAATACACTGGTACTGGCGACCTGATTTTCAGCTAATTCTGCTAAGGTGTCAGTCATAACTGTCAGTGTTTTTTCGACATTATCAATTTCGTCGTCAGATGACTCTAAATCAACATGACTGTTTGGGTCGTCTGAGAGCATTGTCATTATGTCATTAATTTTAATTAGACTTTTATCAACAGCGTTCGTCATAGGTTTAATTATTTGAGTTGTTAAAAGCCAAACCATGGCAACAACAGCGGCAATAGCGATAAGCAGAAGGGTGACTGCAATTAATATGGTGTTTTGTGTGTTTGCAGATAAGCCGCCTGCATATTCATTGCTTTGGTTGCGCGTTTCTTGAACTAAAACATCAAGGTTTAGATTTATTGTGTTAACTAGATCGCCTATTTCGGTTTTAATTAACCACGCATCAGTACGCCATTTCTCACTAAGATGGACTCTTTTTACTTCATCAAGGTGTTCGTTGAACTGAGATATGAGGCTTTTATATTCAGCGAAAACTTCTTCTTGTTCAAAGGTCAAATCATCTGCATATTTGGATTGCACGGTTGACAATAATCCATTGAATGCATTTAAATTATCTGAAATAACAACAAGATTATGTTTTGAATGAAACCCAAGAAAGGCACGCAATTCACTCATAACGCGTGACCAGGTATAGCGCATGTCTTGGATAGAATTTATTATCTTCAAACGAGGCTTATCGCTGTGCTCGGCTAACTCTGATTTCATCGCTATTTGTAAATTTGACAGTATTTTTTGACTAATTGGGTTAATGTTTCTTGCGGAATACGTCGAAGCAGGATAATTTTTTTGAAAGTTTTCAGTTATATCGAATACATTAACTTGAGATTTTTTTAATACAGTCACGCTTTCTTGTACTGCACGAATTGCATCACTTGAAACACTGTTATCTTTGATAAGTTGATTGTCTGATAAGCTAATAATGGCTGCTTCAGCAATTTCAATTTGCTTTAGATAAGCATCTTTGCGAGCAGGTGATTTGCTAAGCATGTAGAAACCAAGTTCAGTGATGGCTTTCTGAAGGTCATTTGATAACTTTAGTGAAGTAATAGTGGCCGGCTGAATATCATTAGTTAGGACTTTTATTTGGCTTTGTGCTTGCAGTAAGTTAATAAGTACAACCACGACGACAATGCTCATAATACCAAGCACCGTTGCAAAACCCGCGTACATTTTTTTCTTGGTCGATAAATTCAGCGGCTTGTTTAATAATTTCATGGTATTCCTTATGACTTAACTCTAAATTGCGAAACGCCATCTTGTAGCCTGTGCGCCGCATGGTTTAATGTTTCGATTGATACATTTGATTGACGTAAAGACTTCACGGTTTGTTGAGTGGCTTCACTCAGTTGCACCATGCCGTCAGATATTTGTTGCGCGCCGTGTGACTGAGATTGCATACCTTCGTTCACCGCATCGAATCGCGGTGTAAGTGTTTGTACTTCATCAATGATCTGTGCGAGTTGCCCACCAATTTGACGGACTTCATCGACACCGCGGGTGACTTCTTCTGAGAATTTATCCATACCCATAACCCCCGCAGAAACAGCTGATTGCATTTCCTTGACCATTTGTTCAATGTCCCAGGTGGCAACGGCAGTTTGGTCGGCGAGTCGACGAATTTCGGTGGCGACAACAGCAAAACCAAGACCGTATTCGCCGGCTTTCTCGGCTTCAATGGCGGCATTAAGAGAGAGCAGGTTAGTTTGATCAGCGACTTTGGTGATGGTGGTGACAACAGTATTAATGTTGGCTGCTTTTTCGCTGAGCACGGCAAGTTTTGATGTAATGGATGCAGTGGCATTGTTCATTTGCATCATGGTGCTTTCCATACTGGAGAGCGCTTCTTGCCCATCGTTGGCAGAGATAGTTGTTTTATCGGCGACAGTCGCTACTTCGCGCATTGTTGAGGCAAGTTCACGACTGGTCGCAGAGATCTGGGTTGCTGTCGCCATTATTTCATTAGTGGTTGCGGCCTGTTCAGTAATTGTGGCTTCATGTTCTTTTGCAGATGCTGCAATTTCTGTACTCGAACTGGTAACCTGTATGCCAGATTGCTGTACTTGAGAGACTAACTTATTCAAACTATCGATCATTATTTGTATTCCAGCGGCTAGCTCATCAATGCTGTCATCACCTGAAAAAGCCATGACCTCAGCGTTTAAATCACCACGGCTTATTTGTTGTACAGTGCCATACAATAAATTTATTTTTCCCTCTAAATCTTCTTTGCTGATCATCTCGTGTTGTAAATTACTAACCATCTCATCAGCCATTTGATTAAACGCAGTACCTAATTTACCGATTTCATCATCACGGTCGTCGACCATTCTTGCGGAGGTATCGCCATCACGCATTTTATAGACGGTATCGAGAAGTTGATTAAGCGGTTTAAGTGAGTGGAGGATATAGTAAGAAAGAACCGCAACAATTATTAATATGCCTAATGTAATGGATATGTATGTAACCCAATTGGCGTTTCTTTCAGCCAAATAGCTTTGAGTAATATCACGGGCAGTAATAATGTGCGCAATCGGTTGGTTCTTATCGTTGTGAATGGCTTGTGCTGCAACTGAAAAGTATTTGTCGGCAACATTATAAATATTAACTGAGCTTTTGCCGAGAGCTGGCAAAGTTAAATTTAGTTGTTCAAATAAATCGCGATTAGAAGAGTGGAGCAGTTTTCCTTCTGCGGCGACAATAAATGTATCGAGTTTATTTTCAGTGGAAAATATTTCCAGTGATTTCTGTAAGCTCTGTATAAAGACACCTGTGCCGACTAAATCACCACTCGCAAATAACGGGAATGCAATAATACTGCTTAAATGACCATTACGTTCAATTTCTATATCTTTTGATAAATTTTTGTTAGATATGGCGGTTTGTACGACATGCATTTTACTTTTTTGGTCAATATCATTTTCATCTGAACGGTACTTAACAACACCGGTTGGTGTTGTTATCTGAAAATGTTGAAGCATGCCTGCCCCTAATAATCGCGTAAAGATCTGGCCAGCGCGTTCTTCTAATAAATCATAATCTTCAGTGACAAGTGCTCTGGGTATTATTTGTTCACGGCGTAAGCTGCTAGCGCCAATTTCTAGTTGTTCAAATTGTGTTTTAACGATGTGTTGCCATAAATTTTTCTGGATAGACAGCTGCTCGGCATTAAAACGTTCTTTTGCAGCCTCAATGGATATCTTATTTGCGATGCCCATTGTTAAAGCAATCGCAAGCATGCCAATAAAAGCGATAGCGACGAATTTGTAGCGCAGAGGCAGCTTTGTAAGCAACGATATTTTCAAAATAAACCTTCTTATCCAATAGGAAGAAATGCGTACTTTTGGTCTTCATTTCGGTTATCGGCAACAAGGTGGATAAACTTTAAGAATTACTACGGTGGGATTTAGATACTTTTCAATAAGATGCTACAAATACTTCTTGAGAAAAGGTGGTTATTTTTTATTCAATAGGGATTTCAGTTGATAAAGGCTTTCTAGCGCCTGCTTAGGTGACAATTCATCAGGTGATATTTCAAAAAGGACGCGTTCAAGCTCATTAGAGGTTATTTCATTAACTTCATGTTTAACAACAGGTTTGTTCTCTAATAGTTTAAGATGTTCATGTGCTACTTTAAGTACGTCACTGGGCAAGCCTGCTAATGCAGCCACTTGTAAACCATAGCTACGGCTGGCAGCACCTTTTTGTATTTCATGAAGAAAAACAATGCCTTGAGCATGTTCGGCAGCAGAGAAGTGGATGTTTTCCATGCCTTCATGCTGCTCGGCAAGCTCGGTTAGCTCAAAGTAGTGGGTGGCAAAGAGTGTATACGGGCCGTCCGCTGCAGCTAACCGCTCAGCACAGGCCCAAGCAAGGGCAAGTCCATCGTAAGTGCTTGTTCCTCTTCCTATTTCATCCATAAGCACCAGGCTTTGAGACGTCGCATTATGGAGAATATTCGCTGTTTCAGTCATTTCTACCATAAAGGTTGAACGACCACCGGCTAAGTCATCGGAGGCACCAATTCGCGTGAAAATACGGTCAATTGTGCCTATCTTCGCCGAAGATGCAGGTATATGACTGCCTATGTGCGCAAGAATCAATATCAGGGCTAATTGGCGCATATAGGTCGATTTGCCGCCCATATTGGGACCCGTAATAATCAAACTACGTCGATCACGGTTAAGAAGCAGGTCGTTAGCAATGAAGCTGTCACTGATCGCCTGTTCCACAACAATGTGTCGTCCACCACGAATATCAATCACATTGTCGCTACAAAGAGTGGGGGCGGAGAAATTGAGGGCCTCAGATCGCTCAGCCAGATTTTGTAGAACATCTAAGTTGGCTACCGCAGTAATGCTTGTTTGCAAAGGCTCAAGTTCCTCAGCAATGCGTTCAATCAATTCGGCATAAAGCTGCTTCTCACGTGCCAAGGATCGCTCACGGCTGCTGAGCACTTTGTCTTCAAAGGCTTTTAGCTCGGGAATGATATACCGCTCACTGGCTTTGAGCGTTTGGCGGCGTTGGTAATCTACCGGCACTTTATCTGCATGGCCACGGCCCAGTTCAATGAAGTAGCCGTGAACGCGGTTATAGCCCACTTTCAGTGTTGCGATACCAGTACGTTGTTGTTCGCGTTTTTCTAGATCTAATAGGTATTGTTCGGCATCGTCACTGGTATGGCGCAGCGCATCGAGTTCTTTATCATAACCATCACGTAGGACACCACCGTCACGCAATACAACTGGTGGTGATTCAACTACGGCTTTCGTTAATAACTGTTGGCAATCTGTGTGCGGATCAATATCGGTGTGAATGTCTTTTAATAGACCTAATGAATCAGCAATGCTTTTTTTCAACGTCGGTAACAAGGATAAACTGTCGCGTAAGGTAGACAGATCGCGCGGCCTTGCTGTGCGCAATGCAATGCGGGCAAGAATCCGTTGGCAGTCACCCATGCCTTGTAAAGTGTCTGCGATGTTGGCGTACAGTGCGTGGTGACGTAAGTCAGTGACCGCGGTATAACGCTGATTTAACACTGAATGATCACGCAAAGGGCGGTTAAGCCACATTTGCATTAAACGGCTACCCATTGCAGTGGCAGTGTTATCCATTAAATGACGTAGTGTGTGTGTTTCGCCGCCAGATAAATTCGTATCGATTTCAAGATTACGTCGTGTGGTGGCATCAAGCACGACACTGTCATGTAATGACTCAGTGTATAGGCCGCGAATATGTGGAAGTTGGCTACGTTGGGTGTTGCGAACATATTGCAACAGCGCGCCAGCTGCACAAATACCCATTTTAAGATCTTCGCAACCAAACCCATGTAGATCCTTGGTTGAAAATTGTTCACATAACTGGCGGTGGGCAGCTTTAAATTCAAAATACCACGGGGCTAAAGGCTGTTGAGATGCCGTTGTTGTAAGTGATGTGCTTTCTTCAACCAAAATCTCGGCGGGCTGTAAACGTTGTAGTTCACTGGCAAGTTCTATTTCTGTTTCAAGTTCAGAAATACAAAACCGGCCACTACTCATATCGAGCGAAGCCAGACCAAAACGTAGTTGGCTATCTTTACCCTGACGATGTATCGCGACCAATAAATTATTCTGTCGATCATCCAGTAGCGCTGATTCTGTGACTGTGCCTGGCGTGATAATACGCATGACTTTACGTTCAACGGGGCCTTTGCTTGAAGCGGGATCGCTAATTTGCTCACAAATAGCGATTGACTCACCTAACTTAACTAGACGAGCTAAATAGTTATCAGCTGCATGGTAGGGCACACCGGCCATCGGGATCGGCTCACCATTGGTTTTGCCACGATGAGTAAGGGTAATATCGAGCAATTTAGCAGCGCGATGCGCATCATCGAAAAATAATTCGTAGAAGTCGCCCATGCGATAAAAAAGCAATGTTTCAGGATGTTCGGCTTTGATCGTCAAATATTGACGCATCATCGGCGTATGGGTTTCGAATTGTGCGGGCAATTTACTCATTCGTATTGATTTTATTGTTCTCGTTAGTATCAAGCATCTAGCATTATCTATCCAGTATGCGACACTATTTATTATGGATACAGAATTATATCAACTTGCAGAGCAAGTCGCTGCCAAAATGACGGAAACTGGCCAGTGGCTGGGGACTGCTGAATCGTGCACTGGCGGCTGGGTTGCCAAGTCCTTAACGGATGTCGCAGGGAGTTCACAATGGTTTGAACGCGGCTATGTGGTTTATAATGGGCTTGCTAAACAGCAAATGCTCGGTGTGCCCAAAGCAATAATTGAAGAAAACGGTGAAGTTAGCGAAGCCGTGGTGCGAGCCTTAGCGGAAGGCGTGTTGGCGAAAAGTAATGCCAGTGTCAGTTTATCCATTAGTGGCATAGCTGGGCCCGGTGGTGGTTCAGCAGAAAAACCCGTCGGTACGGTTTGGTTTGCGTGGTCGGTAGCCGATAAAGTGGTGGGTGTTGTGCGGGGTATAAAAACAACCACTGGTGTGCAATGTTTTAGTGGTGATCGTGAATCGGTGCGAAGACAAGCCGTGATGCATGCGTTACAGGGTGTGCTAGCGCTGTTTAACACCTAATGAATACACACGCTGAATCGCAACGTCTTTTCTTTGCCCTTTGGCCAGACGATGAAACACGCAATGCCATTGCCAGAATTGTTAAGCAAGTAGCACCACTTCATCAAGGTAAATCTATTCGCACTGACAACCTTCACTTAACCTTAGCCTTTCTCGGTCATGTTAATAAAGCACAACGTGATTGTGTGGAAAGGGTTGCTGAATCAATATCAATTACACCGTTTAGTTTGTGTCTAGAACATTTGGGCGTATTTCCACGCGCAAAAGTTTTATGGTTAGGCATTAAGGAGCAGCCTGAGGCATTGATACAACTCGCCAATAAGCTTGCCAATGGCGCTAGAAATTGTGAAATTAAATTGGATGAGAAGGCTTTTAAGCCACATGTGTCATTAATACGAAAAGTAAATCGACTCAGTGAATTGGAAATAGAACCAATTTATTGGAGCGTAAATCAATTTTGTCTGGTTCATTCGACTTCTCATGACGGCGAGGTAGGGTATCGAGTCGTGAAAAGTTGGTGAGAAAGACGGATATATTGGTTTCACAGCGATAAAATCCCCATTATGTATGCTGCTAGTTTTTACTCTGACCCCAAATATCGGACAGCGCGCTTAGTTTCCGCTATAATTACGTGCTGACATTCATAGTTCATAATTATCTTATTACGATAATTACTGATTTCAATATTTTAAAACTCATTATCTATAAATAAACTTTGGAGCAAACAGTGCGGCGTATTACATTAAAAGTTGGCAGTGGTGTATTAACTGAAAATAGCGAAGTGGCTAAATCACGGATGCTTAATTTAGTCTCATTCATTGTTAAACTCAGAGAGCACTATGAAGTTCTCTTAGTGACTTCTGGTGCGGTTGCTGCCGGCTATACTGCTCTCAAGCTTGATCGTAAAAAGAATATTAGTAAGAAAGTATTGGCTTCTGTAGGCCAGCCAATTTTGATGAGTAATTATAAAGCGATGTTTGATATTTACGATATCGACACTAGCCAGATTCTATTAACAGAAGAAGATTTTGACTCCATTACACATATTAATATCGTCAAACAAATTATTGAAGCACTTATCGAAAATGATATTCTGCCTATTGTAAATGAAAATGACATCACGACTATTTCTGATCAGGTTTTCGGAGACAATGACCAACTAGCTGCGCATGTTACACACTACACAAATTCAGACATGCTAGTAATCCTTAGTGATATTGATGGTTACTATGACAAAAACCCATCGACGCATGATGATGCGAAAATAATTAGTCGTATTACAGAAATTAACGAAGAAGCCCTAAGTGCAAAACATAGCCCTGGCAATGAATTTGCTACTGGCGGCATTGTCACTAAACTCTTGGCCGCAAGGTTTTTGATGAACAAGGGGCGCAAAATGTTTCTTTGTAATGGCTACGATCTCAGTACGGCTGAAGAGTATCTGTTAGAGGGAACCCATAATAAAGGTACATTCTTTGAGCCGTTGGCTAACCATGATTCGACTGATTTAGAATTATAGAAAAAACACGACGAAATGATTATTTAATATTAGAGCGATGTGTGCTTGAACATATAGTTGAAATTATATTTTCAGTTCTACCCAAAACTTGCTGCCTTTGCCCAATTCAGAGGTGACGCCGATATCACCCCCCATGTGCTCAATAATTTGTCTACTAATTGTCAGACCAATACCGGTTCCCTCGGGTGCGTAGGTGTCTAGATACAATCTGTTGAAAGGTTCAAAAAGACTTGGCATATCCGCTTCGGGTATGCCTGGACCCGAGTCGGCGATACTGATGCGTATTTTGTCATTTGAGATCTTCTCAGAAGAAATCTTAACACTGCCAGAGGGATGGTTATATTTAACGGCGTTAGACAGTAGGTTCAGTAACACTTGTTTGAGACGTACAATATCGGTCTGTATATATTGAGGACTAGTTTCGTCTATTAGATTGTAGATGTTGATGCTACGTTCATTGGCTAGCGGTTCCATGCTCTTAATACAATCACTAACATGTTCAAATAGATTAACACTTTCAATATTCAGCTCCATTTTACCTGCTTCAATAGATGCCAGATCCAGTAATTCGTTGACTAGCGCGAGCAGGTGCTCACCACCTTGCAAAATTTCTTCTACATTTTTTCTCTGATCAGAGTAGAGCGGTTCCTTAGTGTTCATGTCCAATAATTGTGCAAAACCAATAATAGCATTCAGCGGCGTACGAAATTCGTGACTCATCCGTGATAGAAATTGTGTCTTGGCTTTGTTGGCATTTTCAGCGGTTTCTTTCGCAGATAGTAGTTGGTCTCTGGTCGATTTTAATGCGCCACACATTTTTTGAAAAGAATCACTTAACTCAGAGAACTCATCACTTGTTTCAATCGTTGATTGAACTGCAAAGTTTCCCTTGCCTATTTCCGATGACATAAACTTTAATTGTTTTATTGACCTTGTTATTGGTCTATATAGTAAGTACCCAAGTATTAACGTAGTAATAATGCAAATAATAACTAATACAATGATATTTCTTTGAATGGATGCTGCTTTATAGCGCGCGGCTTCTAATTTATTAGTTTCCCACTTAAAATTATGCAGCATTACTTTGTGACTATTTTTTTGCAGCAGAGAAGAGGTTGAATTTAAATCAAGAATGAGCTTTTTGTACTGTGCGGATTCGAATTTGCCTTTAAATTTTATATCGCCATCATAAGCATTGACCAACTCCGTTCCTATTCGCAGAATTTTTTCTGCATCGGCTTCCATTTTGCTTGTTGTTTCTTTTGCTGTTGGGTGGCTTGTTAATTGTTTAAGCTGCTTAATTTTCTTTATCAATGAAGTGTGTCGTTTGAAAAACTTCTCTCTATCTTTAGGGGCATTGAGTGTTAAAAATAATATCAGATGACCTTCTGCTCTTTTTGCATAACTGCCGGCCTCAGTCGCGGATGTTATTGATTTTTGTCTGTTTAAAAAAAGTGTGTTTTCGTCAGCAATCTTAACGGCCATTTTTCTTACAATGGAGCTGCTATTATGAAAACGCTTAATTTGGTCTTTGTATAACCCGATTTGGAATTTATTGTTGTTTGCGAGGTCGTTATTATGGCCTTCTATCAGAGATAGTCCTTGCTGCCGGATGTTTTCTAATTCAGCTTCAATTTGATCAATAAATACTTCGTTCAGAGGTAAATATAATTTTTTCTTTATCTCATATACATGGTTTCGTAATATTTTATATTCCTCTAAGAACAGATTTTTATTAAAACTATTTTGTAAAGCTAAATGCAGCATTAGCTGACTTTCTAAATGTTTTACTTGACCACTGACCTCTGTGGCAAGTAATGAAATTTCCCTGAACTGTTCGTCTTTTCCTTCGTAAGATTCCGCTACATATTTACTTGCTGATATCCCAAGATAGCCAATAAAGCTCATCAGGGACACGAGGAGAACAAAAGTTAGGACCAGTATGTATTTTATCTTCATATAATAAAATTTAGTCTTTTGTTACCAATACAGAATCAATATACAATCTTCACTTGAGCCGCTGGCGGTGGTTATTCCAAAAAAATGCTCTTTGTAAGTTGTCGATGCTAAGTCTTACTTAATTTAAAAAAAAACGTTGTAATTGGCAGAAACTATACAGTACTTATCTTACAATATAGAACATTTACTTAACTTTGTTTACTTTAGCTCTAACAAAGTTTACTAGATGCTGTAAGCAAGTAATTACGTTTAAATAATAATGGTAATAAAAACTTATTGTTAATGATTGTTATGAAAAAAACTGTTTTACAAAAATGCCCAACCCGCAAACGGTTCTATTTCATCTCTGTTCATTAAAATAAGTTGGTAGGCGTTGGGGTTCAACGAATGATCAATCGTTGTATCAACAGAGAGCCGGTGCAAACTGTAACCAACCAAAGCTCGTCGAATATCTAATTCAATCACATCATCGCTTGCATCATAATCGATGAGTAAACTGTTTCGTTTTGATTCACTCAGTCGAGGGTGTGGCGATAGTTTTAAGGTAATTGTTTCAGTCCAGTCATCGTCATACATGGGGCTAGATTCAGCTTCGACATCAAGTAATTCAGACTCAACAAAACGTGACAAAACAAAATCACGGAATTCATAATTTTGTTGGCAGTAGGCGCGCACATGCCAGCGCAAGCCCGTGTTGACGAGCGCATGAGGTTCGATCAAACGATCTTGTATGTCTTCACGTTCTGACATGGACTTATAGCTGGCGCGCAGTTGCTTACCTTGTTTAAGCGCGCGAATGATTGGTGCCAAGACTTCTTTACTTGGCAGACGCACTGGTAAGGGGAGTGACTCGACGACGATACTATATATAGGTTGTTCTTTAATTGGCTCGGCGACGGCTGCAAGATTGCTCGCAATCATCGGTAATACAACTTGTGGTGATAAATCAGCAAACATAGCATGAAAGCTATCGGTGGGCACAAAACCAAACACCTGATGGCGGTAAGTGAGGTTATCAGGTGCCAATTCACTGTACAGTTTGAGGTCTTTAGTCGCCGCAGGATCAGATATACCAAAGCTTTTCGCGACGTCACTGCGGGTTACCAATCCAGTATAAAATGCCATAATTTCAATGTATTGCAGGCGTTGCCGGGTATTCCGTTTGATGTCTGCTGCAGTTTTAAATGTGCTTGCCATGCGCCTACTCTATTCAAAAGCCAGTATGGATACAAATTATAGAGCGACTTCGAATAAAATCTACTACTAGGTATAAAATACCTACATGATAAAAAGTATTGACATAGATAAATATATGTCCTAATCTAGGTTCATAAGCTGCTGCAGAGAAAAAAAGCACAGCAATAACAACACAAGACTAATAACGAAGCAGATTGGAGAAGCATCATGGCGAGTAAAAATGATCAAAAAGATAAGGCTCTTGCAGCAGCGCTAGGACAAATCGAGAAGCAGTTCGGTAAAGGTTCGGTTATGCGCATGGGTGAAAACGGTGTCAGTAATGATATTGAAGTTATTTCAACCGGCTCAATTGGCTTAGATTTAGCGCTGGGTGTCGGTGGTTTGCCAAAAGGGCGTGTGATTGAAATCTACGGGCCTGAATCATCGGGTAAAACAACCATGACCTTGCATGTGATTGCACAAGCGCAAAAAGCCGGTGGTACTTGTGCCTTTGTGGATGCAGAACATGCCTTGGATCCTTCTTATGCTGAAAAATTGGGTGTGAATGTGGATGATTTACTCGTTTCACAGCCAGATACAGGTGAACAAGCCTTGGAAATCACCGATATGTTAGTACGCTCAGGCGCTGTTGACGTATTGGTTGTCGATTCGGTTGCGGCTTTAACGCCTAAGGCTGAAATTGAAGGCGATATGGGTGATTCACACATGGGCCTGCAAGCACGCTTGATGTCGCAAGCCCTGCGTAAACTCACGGCCAACATCAAACGCTCTAACACAATGGTGATTTTCATTAACCAGCTGCGTATGAAGATTGGTGTGATGTTTGGTAACCCTGAAACAACTACGGGTGGTAATGCATTGAAGTTCTACGCCTCAGTACGTTTGGATATTCGCCGTATTGGTGCAATCAAGAAGGGTGATGAGATTTTGGGTAATGAAACACGCGTCAAAGTAGTGAAAAACAAGGTCGCACCACCATTTAAGCAGGTCGTTTTCGATATTCTCTATGGTGAGGGTGTTTCTCACGAAGGAGAGCTGATTGATATTGGTGTCAAAGAAGAAATCGTCGATAAAGCGGGTGCATGGTATAGCTATAAGGGCGAGCGCATTGGCCAAGGTAAGGATAATGTGCGTAATTTCTTAAAAGAAAACCCTGATATGGCGGAAGATATTGAGAAACAAATCCGCGACAAGTTGCTGCCAAAGAAAGGTGCAGTAGAGAAGCCTGTCGATGTAGAGGCCGATGATGAGCCAGAAGAGGTAGTTGCTTAAAAAACAGGCAGTATAGGGGCGCTTTTGCGCCCCTATTACTTTATGTGTCCGTCTAGAAAGGCTAAACTACGCGCCTATTGGACTGGACCAATCCTGTTGCTCGGTTTTGCCTATGTTAGCAAAAACATACCAGTCAGCCATGAATATGCTCGCACGACGCGAGCATTCTGTTTTTGAGCTGACTCGCAAGTTACAACAGAAAGATTTTCCATCCGAACTAATAAGTGAAGTGATCGAGCGATTAGTCGCCGATAACTTATTGAGTGACGAGCGATATGCTGAAGCATACGTTCGCATGCGCAGTGCGCGTGGCTATGGTTTACAACGTATCCGTATGGAAATACAGGAACGCGGGGTTGCCAGTGAGTTAATTAGTGACGCGATAGCGCAGTGTGAAATCGATTGGCATGCACTGGCGCTAGAAGTACGAAATAAAAAGTTTGGTGAACAGCAACCGGCAGATTTTGCCTTGCGTACCAAGCAAATGAAATTTTTGGAGTACCGGGGTTTTTCCCACGCACAAATAAATGCGGTAGTAACAGGGTTGGATAACTAGCACTATGATGAGCACTAATGAAATTCGGCAATTATTTCTTGATTACTTTCATGACAAAGGTCATGACATCGTTCCAAGCAGTTCGCTTGTGCCTGGCAATGATCCAACGTTGCTATTTACAAATGCGGGAATGGTACCGTTTAAAGAGACTTTTCTTGGTAGTGAAAAACGCAGTTACACACGAGCGACCAGTGTGCAACGCTGTGTTCGTGCCGGCGGTAAGCATAATGATTTAGAAAATGTTGGCTACACTGCTCGTCACCATACGTTTTTTGAAATGTTAGGTAATTTTAGTTTTGGTGATTATTTTAAAGAAGAAGCGATTCGCTACGCGTGGGACTTTTTGACAAAAGTTGTTAAATTGCCTGAAGAAAAACTTTGGGTCACCGTTTTTGAAGATGATGATGAAGCGGCTGACATTTGGTTAAAAGAAATTGGTGTTGATGCCTCACGATTTTCTCGTATTGGTGCAAAAGATAACTTTTGGTCAATGGGTGACACCGGTCCTTGTGGGCCATGTACAGAAATTTTTTACGATCACGGCGAAGAAGTACCTGGCGGACCACCTGGCACACCTGAAGAAGACGGCGATCGCTATATAGAAATTTGGAACTTGGTCTTCATGCAATACGACCGGGACAAAGATGGCACATTGAACCCATTGCCTGCGCCTTCTGTTGATACAGGTATGGGCTTAGAACGTCTTGCAGCGATTTTGCAAAACGGCCACGAAAACTACGACATCGATTTATTTCAAAATCTAATTAAAGCGGTTGCCGCGCTAGTTGGCACTGATGACTTAAAGCAAGCTTCGTTACGCGTGATTGCCGATCATATTCGCGCCTGTAGTTTCTTAATTGTTGATGATGTTATTCCTTCGAATGAAGGTCGTGGTTATGTGCTGCGCCGCATTATTCGTCGTGCCATTCGTCACGGTTATAAGATGGGCATTAAAGATACCTTCTTTTACAAGTTGGTTGCGCCACTGTGCAAAGAAATGGGCGAAGCCTACCCAGAGTTAGTAAAAGCACAGGCTCAAGTTGAACGTATATTAAAAACAGAAGAAGAGCGGTTTGCTGAAACACTGGATCAAGGCATGAAAATTCTTGAATCTGCTATAGATGGCTTAGACGGCAATGTTATTCCCGGCGAAACAATTTTTAAACTTTACGATACCTACGGTTTTCCATTCGATTTAACCGGTGACATTGCACGCGAACGAAACCTTGAGCTTGATAGTGATGGCTTTGAAAAAGCCATGACAGCACAACGCGAACGCGCTCGCGCTGCGGGTAAGTTTGACGTGGTCGTTGCGGACGATCTCGGCGTCGAAGGTGAAACGATTTTTAGTGGCTACGACAACCTTCAAGACCAAAGTAAAATTATTGGCCTATTTGTCGATGGCAATCCTGTACAAACAATACAAGCAGGTCAACAAGCGGTGATTGTATTAGAACAAACACCATTTTATGCTGAGTCCGGTGGTCAAGTTGGCGATCAAGGAGTACTGCGTGCTGCGAATGATGTGGTGTTTAAAGTTGTGGATACCCGTAAGCAGGGCGGTGGTGTGTTTGCACACATTGGTACCCTTGCCAGTGGTTCGATCAGTGCCAATGATTCATTAACGGCTGAGGTTGATGAAGCTGCACGTCACGCAACAGAGTTAAATCATTCAGCAACGCATCTTATGCACGCGGCCTTACGTAAAGTGCTCGGCGATCATGTATCACAAAAAGGTTCACTGGTTGATCCAGAACGCTTACGTTTTGACTTTTCACACTTTGAACCAGTGACTTCAGAACAACTTAATGAAATTGAAACCATTGTGAATGAACATATTCGTGCCAACCACGAAGTGCTTACAAAATTGATGGCGATAGACGATGCCCGTGAGTCAGGTGCAATGGCATTGTTTGGTGAGAAGTACGATGACGAAGTACGTGTCCTCAGCATGAGTGAATTCTCGGTTGAATTATGTGGTGGCACGCATGTAAAACGTACCGGCGATATTGGTTTATTTAAAATTACGAATGAAACAGGTACCGCTGCAGGTATTCGTCGTATTGAAGCTGTAACAGGTCAGGCGGCCGTTAAAAAAGTAATTGATGATGAATCAAAACTTGATGAACTTGCTAACCTTGTTAAAGGTAATCGTGATGACGTGACTGACAAAGTCACTCAGTTGCTTGAGCGCCAACGCAAACTTGAAAAAGAGCTCGAACAATTAAAAAGTAAGTTAGCCAGTTCTGCTGGTAGCGATTTTGCCAGTCAGGCAACTAATATTGATGGCATTAAAGTACTTGCTGCACGTATGGACGGTGCCGATGCCAAAGCTTTGCGAGAAACAGTTGATCAACTTAAGAATAAACTCGGCACAGCGGCGATTGTTTTAGGCTCGGCTGAAGGTGAAAAGATCACGCTCATTGCAGGTGTAAGCAAAGATGCCACGAACCGTATTAAAGCGGGTGATTTGGTCAATTGTGTCGCTCAGCAAGTCGGTGGTAAAGGTGGCGGTCGCCCAGATATGGCACAAGCAGGTGGCAATAATCCGGCCGCTTTAGATGCCGCGTTAGCCAGCGTAAACGCTTGGGTAACTGAAACGCTTAATAAATAAGCATCTTTTTCTTTATATTCAGTCTAAATTGTTGTTTAATGCCCGCCTTTTGTGGCTGGGTGTTTTACAACCCTATGGAACAGGTTTAATAGAGCAATATGGCATTAATTGTCCAAAAATTTGGTGGCACCTCGGTTGGAACGGTAGAACGTATCCAAGCTGTTGCTGATCGCGTCGTTCGCGAGCGTCAAGCGGGTAATGACATGGTGATTGTCGTTTCTGCGATGAGTGGCGAAACCAACCGTCTTGTTGGGCTTGCTAATGGAATTAGTGATCGACCATCAGCACGGGAAATGGATGTACTGCTTTCTACCGGTGAACAAGTCACCATTGCTTTATTAAGTATGGCATTGGAAGCACGCGATTGTCCGGCACGTTCTTATACTGGCGGCCAAGTACGCATTGTCACTGATAGTGTTCATAGCAAAGCGCGGATTAAAGATATTGATGCATCGCGTGTGCATGATGACTTAAAAGCAGGTCGCGTGGTGATTGTTGCTGGCTTCCAAGGTGTTGATGAACAAGGCAATATTACAACTTTAGGGCGCGGTGGCTCAGATACCACTGCCGTGGCAATGGCCGCTGCACTAAAAGCTGATGAGTGTCAGATCTATACCGATGTGGATGGTGTTTACACTACTGACCCACGTGTAGTGCCTGAAGCGCGCCGCTTACCGCAAATTACCTACGAAGAAATGCTGGAAATGGCCAGCTTAGGGTCTAAAGTATTACAAATTCGCTCGGTGGAGTTCGCCAGCAAATACAATGTACCGCTACGCGTTTTATCATCTTTTGAAGACGGACCAGGTACATTGATAAGTTTTGAGGATAAAAAAATGGAACAACCGTTAATATCAGGCATCGCGTTTAATCGTGATGAAGCTAAATTAACGATGCTAGGTGTACCCGATGAACCGGGTGTGGCATCACGTATTTTGGGGCCTGTGGCCGATGCGAACATTGAAATTGATATGATCGTGCAAAACGTGGCGGCTGATTCAACAACTGATTTCACTTTTACTGTTCACCGCAATGATTTTCAACGTGGAATGGAAGTGCTTGAGCAAGTTGCCAAGGAATTAGGCGCACGAGAGGTCTCGGGTGATGATAAGATCGTAAAAATTTCATTGGTCGGTGTGGGAATGCGTTCACATGCAGGCATCGCGAGTAAAATGTTTGCTACTTTGGCACAAGAAAGCATCAATATTCGTATGATTTCCACATCTGAAATAAAGATTTCAGTCGTGGTTGATGAAAAATACCTTGAACTAGGAGTAAGGGCGCTTCATCAAGCCTTTGATTTAGAACAGGAATAAATTGTACTCCTGTTTTATCTACGTGTTTGGTAGATACTCTAGGTTTAAGGTACTAAAATAGAATAATAATAAGGCCAAGGTCGGCTAACTCAGGGGTGGGTATAAAAGCACTAATTATTGGTGCTTTTGGTAGTTGAGATGGGTACAGATTATCTTCGGGTGGACGTTATATAGAAAGAGAAATCTGGAAGACTCACCCAGTTGTATTGGTTCGATTCAGGAGAAGAGTAATGTTAATTTTGACAAGACGAGTAGGCGAAACGCTCATGATTGGTGACGAAGTAACGGTCACTGTGCTTGGTGTTAAGGGAAACCAAGTACGCATTGGTGTTAATGCGCCGAAAGATGTCAGTGTACACCGTGAAGAGATCTATGATCGTATTCAGCAAGAAAAAGATGGAAGTGAAGCCGCGAGTTAATCGCTTCGAATAAAGGACTATCTGGACAGTTTTCATACAACCTTGCATGTAAGCGAGGTGAAATTAAACAGGACAGTAAAAAAAGCCTCAAACAATCGTTGTTTGGGGCTTTTTGCTGAGGGCGCTTATCTATATAATAGCGCCTCGCTACAGACCGGTTACCTGGAAAGAGTGAAACAAAAAGTTTTGGAGAGCTGGCCGAGTGGCTGAAGGCGCGCCCCTGCTAAGGGTGTATAGGTTTATCCCTATCGAGGGTTCGAATCCCTCGCTCTCCGCCATATACAAAACCGCCCATAAGGGCGGTTTTTTTATGAAAGCGGACAGCGAGGGATTTGAACCCTCGATTATAAGGCCGGTTCGCACCTTAGAATCCCTGCGGGCTTCATTAGGTATACACTACGCTTCGCTTCGACAACAAACTATCGGAGATAGTTTGGTCGCTGCAAGCGCAGCGACAATCCCACGCGACCTAAAACTGGCACGCAGTTTTCTTGGCCTAGACCAGCTCGACCAATCACTGAAAGTGATTAGGACGCTGCAAGCGCAGCGACAATCCCTCGCAGCATCTACAATATAAGCACCCTCTAATTAAGAATATCCTAAGAATACAAACAATTCTGACAAGCTGCCGCCATTAAGCGGGGTGCTTGATATCTATCTATGTAGTACAATACTATTAAGCAAGTTGGGGGGCTTGCTTCAGTTTTTTCCCTCTAAAAATCTCATAGTAAATAATAACGTATGGAGAGAAACATGATTAAATCAACACGCAAAAGAATCACCGGACAGGGCATGACAGAGTACATTGTTATTGTTGCGCTTATCGCACTTGCTGGTATTGCAGTATTTTCTTTGTTTGGTAAGACAGTTCGTAGTTCGGTGGGTGATATGGCGACTGAATTATCCGGCGATCAAAGTGCTCGTACTGCTCAAGCAGCGGCTAAAGAAACAACAGGAGCCGCGGCAGCTGATAAAGGCTTAGGCAACTACGCTGACGATCAAGTACGAAAATAAGCACGGTATTTAAGCGCTTACTTGCTATGGGATGGCGAAATGACTGAAATGAGTTGGCCGGCAATCGGCCAACTCATTAATTAAATAATAGAAAAAAATAAAAATAATTGGGGTAGGGTTCAACGAATGTCGTTGCCTGTTGGTCAGCTTATAAAGCAACAACGCACACCACAACAAGGCCAGGCAATGGTCTTTGTGTTGCTGACCCTGAGTGTAGTACTGCTGTCAATGACCTTCCTTTACAAGGCGGGTCGTTTAACCAGTGAAAAGATGGAATTACAAAATGCTGCAGACGCTAGTGCTTATAGTGTCTCCCTTCTTGAAGCACGTGACCTAAATTTTTCTTCTTATTTAAATCGAGCCAAAGTGGCGAACGAAATTGGTATTGCCCAATTTGTCGGGCTTTCATCTTGGGCCACGCAATATTCATCTTCACGAAGTCACTTCAGAGTTTTATCGACTTATGTCAGTGCCATTCCATTTGTGGGGCCGGCGTTGTCATCAGGTTTAAAGGTTATTGGTAATACCTTAGGGTCAGTTGGCGATAGCCTTAGCCGAATCATGGCCAAGATTGCACCGAATGTTTTTAAATTTATGAATGCGGTGAATTTAGGCTATTCAGTTTCAACCGGCGCATTTCATGTCGCCAGTATGTACCTAATCGTCAACACGCTGTTTGACAAGAATGGAATACTGAAAACCAACGATCCCAATGCAAAGCTATCAGATGCGGGTATGCTTTCTGCGGTGATACATTTGTTTAGTTATCAAGTGTTGTTTACAAAAACCTATAATCCCGACGGACCTGCAAAAAAGAATGATTACACCACGTTTGCTGCGTTAACCTCAGACGCGCGTGACCGATTTAGCAAATCACGTGGCTTTAACTTTGATTTAGTTAAAGAACTTGGTATTCCAGCGGTCGATTTCTCACTGAGCATTCCAATCCCTAAACCATTCAGTTTGGTACCTGGTGTGCCTAGCAGCGTCACGCTTTTTAGAGCAAATGCAAAACTGGGTATCTTTCTTAATCGTGCCGGTGGTACTGAATTAAGGTTTAAGCGCGGTACCAGCGGTTCATCACCTGTGAAAGGCAATGAATTTTCATGGTCTTCAGCCGATGTAACACAACTCGCCTTATCACTTGAAGCAGGATTTCAATCCGCGTTTGGTTTTTCAGGCGGGTTTAAGTTAGCCGGTAACCGATTGCGTGTTGAACCATGCTTTGACGTATTAGGCCTTTTTAGAAAATGTGTTGGTGCAACGGTGCCGTTTCCAACCTCAGTTCCGTTGACAACAGGCGGAGCACAGGCCGCAACTAACACAGGAAAGCTAGGCCTCACTGACATGGTGCCCGAGGGGTATTTCCTCGCTCCTGGTTCTGTTCCAGGTAGAGCCTATGGTGGTGCAGCCGGTGGGCTTACAGGGACTGATGCTTCATTTGCAGAAAACTGGATGGGTTTCTCTACGGTAATTCCATTTGGCGTTGATAAAAATGTGCCAATAAATACAGTGCGTTCGGCAACGACCATTAAAGGTTACAAAGGTCTTCCTGGTTATACCGATACACAGACAACCTTTAGCAATGGTCGGGTCGTCAAGCCAAGTAAGTTCAAAGTATTTATTGCGCCATACACATTGATTGGTGTTGTTAAGGATAGCGTTGATAAAGACGGTATTGATATCCGCGATCGCATACAGCCTGTTGGCAAACAACGTTTAGAATCAAAACATGCTGATCAAGAATTAGGCGCGATAGCAAAATCTGAAGTGTATTTTATTCGCCCTACAACCGGCTTGAGTTATTTTTCACGCGCCGATGGGTTAACGGAGTTTGATAATGCGTTTAATCCTTATTGGCAAGCACACTTAGTTGATACAACGGATGTCGATCGTGGCTTAATGTTGTTACTGCAACAAAAGACACTTTGGTTCGCTTCGTTAAATAGCACCTTAAAAAGATTGGTTGATGATATTGGCAGTGTGTTTGGTGCATTCAGTTAAATGAAAAATATTAAACCAACATGCGGGGTGAAACAAAGCGGTCAGGCGATGACAGAGTTTGCTGTTGTTGCAGCCTTTGTGTTGATCCCAACATTTTTGCTTGTACCCATTTTAGGCAAGCACATTGATATTAAACATAAGACGATTCAATCTGCTCGCTATGAGGCGTGGGAATATACTGTTTGGAACAAAGGCAACAGTAATCGAACTCGTAACGATCGTTTTCCAGCTTCTCGATTTTTGGGTTACGGTTCAAACCCAATTCCAGAGAAAAACTATGCAGAGTTAAAAAGAGAAGCGAATAAACGTTTCTTTAGTGCGCCTGGAAGCACGATTAATCGTGATGATTCAACTAAAACCTCATTCACTGTGAACCCACTTTGGGAAGATCATCGCGGCACCGCCTTATTAGGTGGTTTCGATACGAAAAGTTTAGCCTCTGATGAAAAAACACCCGATGTGACCGGTGTTGTGACGGGCTTTGTTGGTGCGGTAGGGGCGGTATCTAAATTTTTATCCGGCTTGCTAGCAACTGTTTCGATTCAAGCCGGTTTCACACAGATCGATATGAAAGGAAAATTTGTTGGTCGTTCAAAATCAACAATGGAAGAGTTGGCCTGGGCTAAAGAAAGCTATGAAAATGAACAAAGCTTTCAGCATCAGGCTGCAGTGATGTCGTTAGCTTGGAGTGCAGGTGGTAAAAAGCATACTGAGTATCAAGTAAGAGGCTTAGTTGCAACATCGTTACTGGATATTGAAGCGATTAACCCGATTCGAGATATTTTGGCGGTGGTATTAATTAGCCCAGAGTTGCAGTCTGAATGGCTTAAATTTGGTTTCGTTCAGGCCGATGCCGTGCCCGCTGACAGATTATTTAAAGGTAACAAACAAGGAAAAAGCAGCTGTGACCAACTGGCTTCTTATTCTTACGCGCGCAAAGGCAAACCAGACACAGATAACCTAGGCATCTTTACACAAAACACGGCAAGAGAAATAAGAACTGATCGTCAATTGACGGGAAGAGTGAAGAAATTTAACAGCTGTGCGTCGGTGTTGCCGAAATGATGAAACGCGCTAAATTCTCAATCTTAGCTGTTACTCTGAGTATTCTGATGCTGGGCAATACCGCTTTAACGCATGCGCAGCCAAAATTTCCAGTGCCTCCTGCCTCAAAAGTAACCTGGGTTGGTAAAGACATTAATTGGAACGGCATACCAATGGAGGTGAGAAAATTCACCACCTCGAAAAGCCAATTACAAATAAGGAACTTTTACAAAAAAAAATGGGTAACACCTGTAGAGAAAGGTAAGCCAGGATTTATTGAAGACGTTATTCCTGATGCATGGTTAATTAGTCGTTTAGAAGACGGTTACTTAATGACGGTGCAAATTAAAAAATCAGGACTTGATACATGGGGATACCTTGGGATTACCAACTTAGAGGGCATGGGTGATGGGCCCAAAGTTGCTAAAAGCTTCCCTAAGATGAGTGGCAGCGAAGTGATGAATGAAGTGAAACATAATGATCCTTATAGAAAGGCAACAACAGTGATGCTTGCCAATAACTATTCGGTATCAAGCAATGTTGAATTTTACCGTAGTCACTATCAAGGTGGTGGTTGGAATGTCAGTATGGATCAGGCGGGTAGTGGTGGTTCTACCCATACATTTATTATGAATAAACACGGCGCTGAGGTTTCACTAACAGTTGTCAGAACAAATTTAGGTTCACAGATAGTTGCGAACATTGTTGAGTAAACATTAATGAATATAAAATCATTACAAAAGCAACAACAGGGCCAAGCAATGGTTGAATACATTGTCGTTGTTCTTTTTGCCGTATTGCTTATTTCAGCACCGCTTTATGAACCTGGTGAATCGGATTTTGAGAATTTCGAATACGCTAATCCACAAGCACGTACTGATATACCCAAAGGATTAAATTCAATTGAAGTGGTTCGTGCTGTTATACAAGATAACTACCGTGGCTATTCCTACGCTATTTCCTTAAGTGAATACCCGGATTATTTGCCATTAGAAAATCAGGTGGCACAAATAAATCAAGGTCTAACTCAATTGGAAGGTGGCGTTGATGAGGCGAAAAAATTTGTGGATGGTTTAGGTAAATTTCAGGCACCTGATATTGGTTTCCCAACAGCTAAACCGAATTTAACTTTTCCATGATGAAATAAACGCGAATTAATTTAGGCAATTTTAATTTTAACCATGATATTTATATAAAGACAATAAAGAAGAGACACTATGTCCGTTACTGTAAAGTCGAGTAAGAAAAAAAATACAATGTCCTTGTTTGTTGGGGCTATCATCTTCGGCGTATTCGCAGCGTTGTTATCGATGTGGTACCTAAAAGTAAGGGAGGATGATCTTCGCGCTAGACTAGAGGCAAAGAAGGATGAATTAGTCTCTGTTGTGGTCGCAACAGCTAACTTACCGAAAGGGACTCAAATATCAGGCCAAAATATGGCCGTGCGTGATATTCCTCGACAGTTTGTTTACGAAGGTTCGGTGAAGCCAGGTGAGTTTCCGTCCTATGACGGTCGTTATCTTGCTGAGGCTTTAACTAAAGGCACGCCGTTACTAAAAACACTGGTTAAAAAAGAGGTTGCGAGAGACTTCTCCGACACCATTAAAGAAGGGCGTCGTGCAATCACGATTCAGGTTGATGAAATCAAAACAATTTCAGGTTTTATTCGTCCCGGCAATCATATTGATATTTTTGCCAAGATTAGCGGTGAAAAGAGTGATACTGAAAATGGCCTGATCATGCCTGTTCTGCAAGATGTAGTGGTCTTAGCAACAGGCAAAAGCGCAGCCGGTGATTTTGCTGAGAAATATATCTACGGCGGCAATACAAATCCTTTCTCTTATACAACACTTACTTTGGATGTTTCACCTAAACAGGGGGCATTACTTGCAATAGGTGAAGATTTAGGTGAATTGGTCGCAATGTTGCGTAACCGAAAAGATATTAGTGGCGCATCATTCTCGCAATTACTTCCGACTGAGCTCTACAACAATGCTCAGACCATGCTCAGCGAAAGTTTCATTAAACAGCAAGCAAAGTCAGCGGATAACGTTTATGAAATCATGCAGGGTGACCTCGTGGTTAAGGACGGTCGTGTCTACGATAAATTCGGTAACTGGATAGAAGAATTGGTTGTGCAAGCAGATGGTTCTGTGACCACGCGTGATGGTCGTCTTGTGATGACAGCGGATGGTGAAGTGCAACCTGGCTTTATCTTAACCAAAGACGGAAAACTAATTACCGATCCGAACGTCATTATGAAAGACGGGGTGTTAATGACGAAAGACGGTGTAGTGTTATCTGGGCGCGGGTTATCCGTGGATAAAAACGGTAACCTAATTACTGCAGATGGCAAAGTTGTTGATGCAGGCAATTTGTTAACAACAGCGGATGGTCAGTTAATTACTAAAGATGGCACGGTGTTATCTGACACCAATGTGGTTTTAGGTAAGGATGGAAAACAACTCACGGCTGATGATGTAAAAATCACCAAAGATGGTTTTATCGTTATGTCAGATGGCACAGTAATGACAAAAGACGGCAAAGTGCTTGAAGGGGTTACAGTCGATGCGGATGGTAATGTTATTGCCGCTGACGGCACAATCCTTAAAGCGAATGAAATCACTGTCAATGCAGACGGAACCGTCACAGGTAAAGACGGCAAGTTGATTGCGGGCATTACTGCCAAAGAAGATCCAATGCGTATCGCAGCGGTGAATAAGCTACTTAGTAATGGTATGCGTAAAACCGAAGGTGGTTTCATTGTCGATAAAGATGGCAATGTTATGTTGGCTGACGGCACCATTCTTAAAGGTGCAACGGTCGGTGCGGACGGTAAAGTACGTGGCCCTGACGGAAAAATCCTAAAAGCAGATGGCTTAACCGTTAACGCTGATGGTTCTATCATCGGTGCAGACGGTAAGAAGATAGCCGGGCTTAAAGGTGATCGCACAAGTGCTAAAGCGAAAGTCATGCAAGCATTACTATCAAGTCGTGCAGGCGTATCGATTACTCGTACGGGTAGCTATGAATTTATTGTAGGTGGTAGCAGTGACGGCATATCGAAGAAATCTATCGTGCCGATCGGGAATACACAAGAAGGTAAGAAATAATGATGGTGTTAAATAAAATGAAAAAAATATCAGACGTCACTGTCTATCTGACATTGCTGATCTCACTGTTTACGCTAACAGCAACAGCACAAGTGCAAGCTGCTGAAAGAGAGCTACAACTGTTTCAGGGTCAAGTAAAAGTGTTACGCATAGGCAATGTTGACCGCGTTGCTGTTGGTAACGGTAAGATTGTTAGTACCTCCATTATTAAGGATGGCCAGCTAATTGTTATTGGTGAAAAGAAAGGCGTCACCACCATGCATATTTGGAAGACAGACGGCAGAGAAATTGATTATAAAGTGTCTGTTGCAGCGGAGGACTCGTCTACATCTACAGGCGATTTGTCGAGCCTTTTATCTGGAATGGGCGGTGTAAATATCCGTGACGTGTCGGGTCGCACGGTGCTGGAAGGCGTTGTTAGCCCAGAACAGAAGAAGATCATTAAGGCATTAAGTAAAACCTACCCAGCCCTTTTAGATTTGACGCGTTCATCTGAAGTTGCCGGCGATAATAAGATGGTCTTATTAAATGTACGGTTCACCGAGTTTAAAACTAACCGTCTAGATAAGGTTGGTATTGCATGGGCAACAGACATTAATGGTCCTTCGGCGGGTTATGCGAACCTAACATCCTCTAACCTTGGTGCAAATGACGATTTAACGGGTATCTTTGCAGGTGCACCGTTAAATACCCTAGTTAATAACCCACCCATTGGTTACTTCGGCATTTTAACTGAAATTACCTCACGTCTTAATTTCTTAGCCAGTAATGGCGACGCGTTAATTCTTGCTGAACCACGTTTAAGTGCTCGCAGTGGCGGTAATGCAGAGTTTGTTGCCGGCGGTGAAGTGCCTATTCCGATTCAAGATGAAAACGGTCGTGTATCGATTGAATATAAGAAGTACGGCATTATTCTTAAAGTGAAACCGATTGCGGATAAAGACGGTAATGTACAGGCAAGCGTCGACACGGAAGTAAGCACCATTGATCCATCAGTGACTGTCCGTGGCGCACCTGGTTTCTTAACACGTAGCACTAAAACTGACGTTAGTTTAAAAGATGGTGAAACCTTAGTGATTTCAGGTTTGATCAGTCATGACATCGCTGAAAATAGTACCGAAGTAAAAGGCTTGGGTAGTCTGCCCATCATTGGTCGTCTATTTAGTTCAGATGATTTTAAGTCTAATAAAAGCGAGTTGGTGATCTTTGTGACGCCGCGTATTTACGATGCAGAATCTGAAGTAAATAAAAACAGCATCAAAACCTCGGAAGAACTAAAAGAACGCTTCAAAAAAGCAGTTAATGACGACAGTATTATTGATTAGGTGAATAGGCATGTTTGATATCATTATTAGAGAAGATGATTCCGATGAAATTTTAGCGGAAGTACGCTCTAAATCGGATAGTTGTACGATTGGTAAAGGTCGCGGTAATCTCGTCAAACTGCAAGGTTGGCGAATAGGTGGTGTGCACGCTGAGCTGTACCAGAATGAAAAAGGTATCTTCCTTGATGATAAAGGCAGCAGCATGGGAACGCTGGTTAACAGTGCACGTATACAATCATACGGACCAATGCGAACCGGCGATGTTATTTCAATCGACTCATATCGAATAGAAGTCGTTGTCGATGATGCGGAAATAATAGAGCGTTCTTTGAATGCAGAAGTGGAAGAAGAAAAACAAGTTAACAACAGCGTGGATCATATTGAACTCGTTGCCGACCCACTAGCAGAACCAGTGGTTCAGCAAGCAGCTGAAGCAGCCATGCCTACGCCACCACCCATTATCGAAGAACAAGTTGAACTGGATCCGCTGCGTGCTGAAAAGCAAATGTGGCGTGGACGTATTCACGGTCAGTTATTAAAAATGATGGATCTACGCCGTACCAATATAGAAGGTATGGACGAAGATTCACTGCGTGAACAAACACACACCATTATTCACGAAATTATTGCGCATATCGGTGAACGACTACCGATGACGATTGATAAAGATGAACTCGCCAGTGAAGTGCTTAATGAAGCCATTGGGCTTGGGCCACTGGAAAGATTATTGGCAGATGAAGCCATCACTGAAATCATGGTGAATAGCTATAATGAAATTTACACCGAGTGCAGTGGTAAGCTGACCAAATCGAACGTTGAATTTAGTAATGATGCAGCAGTACTTTCGGCAATAGAGCGTATTGTCTCGCCATTGGGTCGTCGCATTGACGAAAGCTCACCCATGGTTGATGCGCGGTTAAAGGATGGTTCGCGTGTGAATGCCATCATCCCGCCATTGGCATTAAAAGGCCCATGCTTAACGATTCGTAAGTTCTCTAAGAACAAGCTTTCGGATAAAGACATTATTCGATTTGGCGCGGCTGAAGAACGTATGATGGCGTTTTTACAAATGGCCGTTTACCAACGAAAGAACATTGTAATTTCCGGTGGTACGGGTAGTGGTAAAACGACATTGCTCAATGTGATGTCTGACTATATTCCCCCAGATGAACGCATCGTAACGGTAGAAGACGCGGCAGAATTAAAATTGAGCCAACCTCATGTTGTATCGCTGGAAGCTAGACCCCCTAACATGGAAGGTAAGGGCGCAATTGAAATTCGTGACTTGGTAAAAAACTGTTTGCGTATGCGCCCTGATCGCATTGTTGTTGGTGAGTGTCGTGGCGGTGAAGCCTTAGATATGTTGCAAGCGATGAACACCGGTCATGATGGTTCATTAACCACAGCACATGCCAATACACCGCGTGACACACTGTCACGTTTAGAAGTAATGGTGATGATGGCAGGAATGGACTTACCCGCTCAGGCAATCCGAGAACAAGTCGCTTCGGCGGTCGACTTAATTGTACAACAGAGCCGTTTTAGTGATGGTAGTCGTAAGATTACCCACATTAGTGAAATTACCGGCACTGAATCTGGCGTTGTGCAGTTACAGGATATCTTCCTGTACAAGCAAACAGGTATGGATGAAAACGGTAAAGTGACAGGGTACTTTGAAGCGACAGGACAGATACCAGAGTTCTACGAAGAACTGGCATCACGTGGCATCGAAGTTGATATGGAAATATTTAAGAATAAATAATTATGAGCTCAATACTATTTATATTAATCGCCTCATTCAGCCTCATTGCAGGGGCGTTGTTGTATTTCTTATTGGCAAAGCGGGGGATGGCACTGTTCCTTGAGTATCAGGAAATGTTTACCCAAAGCGCACAAACAAACATGGCCGATATGTTCATGTTTACTGATACCTCGCGTATGTTTTATGCCAATGTGATCGCAATGATTGTGGTACCTATTTTTATTTGGTTACTCACCGGTGATCTTATTATTGCATTGGTATTGTTTGCGATTATCGCAGCGCTACCTCAATTTGTTTACCGCATCGCGCGCAAACGCCGATTGAAAAAGTTTCAACAGCAGCTTCCCGACGCTTTGGCCATGATCTCTGGTTCACTAAGAGCCGGTGCAAGTCTGTCAATTGCGATTGACAGTATGCTAACTGAAATGGAAGCACCAATTAGTCAGGAGTTTGAATTATTTCAGCGTGAACAAAAACTCGGTGCAGATTTTGAAACAGCCATTAAACATATGGAACAACGTGTCGACTTAGTTGATTTTCAATTAGTGGTATCTGCCCTACGTATCTCAAGAGAAGTGGGTGGCAACCTAACCGAAGTCATGGATTCGATGGCAGACACACTGCGTAAAAAAGCCATGATGGAGGGTAAGATTCAAAGTTTAACGGCACAAGGAAAAATGCAGGGCGTAGTCATGACCGGCTTGCCAATTTTAATCGGTGCGGTATTAATGCTGATCGAACCCGAAGCAATGGAAAAGCTGTTCACCACTGAAATAGGCTGGGTGACCTTAGCCGTGATTGTTGTGATGGAATTTCTCGGCTTTATGACCATTAATAAAATCACAACCATAGACGTGTAGCCCATGGATAATATTATTTATTACGCAGCTGCAATCACCACTGGTCTAAGTATCGGTTTGTTTGCCTTGTTAGTAAATTACTTTAACGCCAGTGTGCCAGAAGATGATCGCACCTATATGGATCCACTCAGTTATAAACTTAAACTGGTATGGCCATTCACACGCATTGTCGCCTATTACCTGTGTACTAACTTTTCAGCAGACTACCTAGACAAAGTTGAAAAGCAACTGCAGCGCACAGGAGTTTCATATGTTTTATCAGCCGAGCAGTTCGTTGCCTTTAGAATCATCATGGCGGTTTTAACAACGGTCTTTACTATTGTCTTAGTACTGCTGTTGGGTATAGAAGATTATATCTTTATTCTTTTTGCACCGTTGGTTGGTTTTATGTTGCCACTCATTTGGTTGAGTGACATGCGTAAACGCCGTGACTCAGCAGTAATACGCCAAATGCCGGTCTACCTTGATTTCGTGACCATGGCAGTTGAAGCGGGGCTAAACTTATCAGGTGCCTTAGCGCAAGCGAGGGACAAAGGTCCGCTTGGTCCACTGCGCAATGAAATTGGTATTGTTATCCGTGACATCCGCTCAGGCACGACACGTGCTGATGCATTGCGCCGGATGGCAGATCGTTTAGATATTACCGAAGTGAGCAGCTTTGTTGGTACTATCGTACAAGCTGAAAAAATGGGTGCCAGTATGGGTGCCGTACTGCGTACTCAAGCAGAACAACGCCGCACCGAACGGTTTCAACG
>Ga0316205_10000579_pt1 | contig 64291 bp, 58 predicted proteins | sample 3monthpyrite_MG_FD_204941 | JGI IMG/M metagenome (GOLD analysis project Ga0316205, IMG submission 204941) | Microbial mat bacterial communities from mineral coupon in-situ incubated in ocean water Damariscotta River, Maine, United States -... | ecosystem: Environmental > Aquatic > Marine >...
GGAGTATGCCCATAAGAAATTGGAAAGCTGCACTGAATCGGTTTATGATTGAGTTTGAAGAACGATTAACTGACTACATTTAAAAATGGCAGTTACACAGAATTATTTACACCGTCGTTCAGCATTTAAATCCTGAATATCATAATATCGGTTTTCCAGTTTCTCTCGATACACATTCATTTTATCTCTCACTGAAGTTTTGGCATTCATATAATCACCTTTGATACCGGCTTCTTCCCATCGGTCGTAACGATGTAGCGTATTATCACATTCATCAATTAAAGCGCTTAAGGCAATAATCTCAATATGAATATTGTTTACATGAACGCTATTTTCAAAATTAATCTGGTTAGTGTTAACTTTCAGTGTTAATAAAATAATGGCTGATGAAATAGCGGCTAAAGCTAAGGCTATAAATAGAGAGCTTGAAATCGCAATGATGTTGTCACCTGTCATTGCAATATTAGCTAAATTGATCTGGTTTGAAAAAAATACAATTGAAAAATACCATAAAACAACAGTCGATATAATTACTAGTATAAAAATAAATAATTTTTTCATAACATCACCCTGAATGATTACTCTGGAACGATTACTCTGGAACGATTACTCTGGAACGATCATTATGGAAAGTTCGCCCTGTAAATAAAAATATCATGATATTGAAGGTTGGTAGAAGTTAAAGGTAACTGCTTTTGATGATAGTGTGATCGGTCTCACATGAAACTACTGAAATGAAGAGAAATAAATTTTTTATTTATTAGAGTGCCTTTTGGATCAGTGTGGCTGCTCTTTGTGCCTCAAGCATTAATAAACCCAAATTTACATCGGGTACTGACATCAATGCCAGCACAGCATGTTTACCCGCAGGCATTAAAAACATGCAGCCTTCACTGCATCGTAAAATCATTTGTTGTAAATCTCCCTGCTCTAATTCTTTAGCTGCCTTGTTACAAACAGTCATTAACTCTGTACACATGGCACCCACCTGATCAGGGTCAAGTACAGTGCCTACCGCTGACATTGTTAAACCATCAGCGGTTGATACCATTGATAACTGAATTTCCCGGCACTGGCTATTCATGTCTTTTAAAATTTCAACCATGTCTTCAGTGCCACCTGTGCTGATGGTGGCATTAGGGTTTATAAGATTATTGTGTTGGTTACTCATAGTTATACCTGTTACACAGATGTGAAGCTAAATGAATAAATTCATTTTTATTTATAAAATCTTCATTTTTAGTAATGAGAAGGCAGGAGAATTTATTTATATATAGTACATAAATAATAATATCGAGATTATTCCATGATGTTCTAATGCTGAGTGGGGATTCAATTTCATGTGATTCAATTTCATATCTCGAACGTTTTGATGCTTTTATATAGTCGTAGGCAATTGCGCTAATATTTGAGGCCTGGATTTGATTAAATCCGCAGCTTGAAATTGCAAGCCCATTTAAATCGGCAAGAACGTAATCGTTATCACTGCAATAATGACTTATAGTACTACTGGATTGAGAGATTGTGTTTTCTGTAGAATGAAGGTTTGATTCACTCATATCAATTAATTGATATGAAATCATACTGCTTATTTTTTTAAAAGTAAGTGATTTGTCATTGTTAAAATATTTTAAGATATCTGAAAATGAAACTGGGCCATAATTAATTTGCTTTAAAAAGTGCAGTAGTAATAATCGTGAAATATCATCTGCTGCCGGTGTAGATGATGCAATAACATGGTTTACACCGGTTTTTGTAATATAATAGCTGGGTTGCATTTTATACAGCCTGTTCAGGTTGTGTTAACTCCATGCAAGCATGGCAATAGGTTGATCCCAATCTTATGTGGTATCTCACCGTTTCCCCTCTCTCAATAGCGCCCTGACAGCCATCGCAAATCGTACCTTCATCAATCATTAGTGTTTCATAGCCGTTAAGAGGTTGCTCGATTCCATTGATAACTTTTGGGAAGGCTGTTTTTTTAACTATATCTTGTCTAAAACTTTCGTCATGTGAAACCCAACGTTGAATTAAATTTTCAGCAAGCCCATGATCTCGCAAAGATTTGATTAGAATTGATTCGCGATAATTAAATAGCTCATCATCAATTACCATCCAGTGATGTGCGTTTTTAGGACGGTCACCAAAATAAACTTTTTCACCGGTAAATATCTGGCGCATGAATAAATATTGTTTTTCACTGGAACGTTGTTTTGTTGAGTTCCTAAAAAAACCAGATAATTTATCATCTTTGTAAACCTGTGAATAAAAATCATCAAGAATTGTTTTTAATTTTTTGCCATTATCTAGTGCGTCCCACATCTCATCATCTCTTGATAATAGTTGCTTTGCTGTAGATGTTTTGTTTATGTTTGTGGGGTCGTTTCGTCTTCTTCCTACCTCAATCGATTTTCTATCTTGACTGGATCTTAAGTCTTTGTAGTCAAAGCTATCTGAAAAAATGTTCTCATCAGAAACTTTGTGGTGCCTTAATAGTGCTTTAATAGTTTTAACAAATTCTGGTGATCCTGCAGTAAAAACAGCTGGGTTATTTGAATTGTTTAATATGGAGTCTATCGTGTTTTCAAGTAAGTCTAATGATGAATGCGGGAAAAAATAACTACCATCTATGTTTTTTTCTACACAGGCCGTGTAATCGATGGTTTCGTGTTGTTTGTCCAGACTAACGAAGTTGTCATGTAAATAAATATCATTCTTTGTTTGTCCTTCATGGAAAATGCTTATACTTCCACTATGTTTGTTTTTCAGTGCGTCCAGTACAATGCCATATAACGGAGCTATTCCTGTGCCTTTTCCAATAAATATAAGAGATGTATTTTTATCGATAACCTGATTATAGCAACAATCTCCCATTGCGCCCTGGTATTCTATTTCACTTCCCGTTTCAAGCTCATCAAATATCCATGAGCTTAATTTTCCACCAGGCATTTTTTTAACATGAATTTCAATAAAGTAATCATCAGGATGGCTGACAAGTGAATAGCTCCGGGCGGCTCCATCATTTATGCGTCTTAAATTTATGTATTGTCCGGACTGATATTTAAAATCATTCGTCGGTTCAATTAAAATTTTACAAATATCGGGTGATAAAAATGTTTTTTTATAAATTATGCCTGATTGATACAGGTTGGTTGAAGGTATGTCTAAAATAGACATATCGGATGTTGGTATACAGCTACAGGGTAAAAAATAATGATTTGATATGTATTCAGATTTAAGTCCGAGTTGAGATTTTTCTGGAATGATTCCGGTGTTGCACTGCAGCATGCAAATATGACAACTACCTTTTTTACATGAGAAATTAACTTCTATTCCATGTCGATTAAATGCATCTATTAATGTTTCATCATACCTGCAGTTAAATACCTGGTTTTGATATTTAATCTTATACGTTAACATTAATAGTATCCTTAAGTTAAATAATAGAATGAGGAATATGAATGAATTTATCTTTTGAGATTTTAATGACGTTTGCATTGGTGACAAGATCAACGATATTTCTAAATGGTTTAGCAATGGCGACTTGCAATAAATAGTCAGTGTTACAGTCATATTTACGACATATTTCTGGCCTTTTACTCCAGATATTGCAATTGAAATTATCTTGATTAAAGTGAATGCAGTAACCATCGTCAGCCTTATCTACAAAACCTTTAGCAGTGCTGCCATCATTTGTCGGTTGCATTTCTGCTTCTGTAAGTCTGACGAGCAATCTGCAACAATAGGTTTGGCATCCCATCTCTCGGCCCTTAGTACAATTGACTCCGCATGCCTCTTTGCTCATTAACTTGCACCACTACCTAAATATATAAACCAGCCACTTACACCCGCCCAGAAGAAGCCTTTTAATAGAAAAAATATAAATGTTAATTCTCCCAATTGAATAGCCATAGCATAATGTTTTGTAGTGTTTAATGGTGATAATAGTTTCGTTTTCATAGTAAGTCCTGCCTGTTAAAATTATTAATAATTTATTTTGACGAGTAGGGTGGCGATATTAGACGCCATTTTTCGAGAATCTATAAATACTTTTCCAAGATTAATTGTCGGCTTAGTGGCAACGGCTAATACAGCATCATTACCGGCGTATACTAATAACATTGAGCCTGATTCGCCTTCGATTAAAACCTGCTTGAGTTTTCCTCTGGAGATTTCTTCTGCTGCTCTGGTAGCAAGTGCAAGTAAAGAAGCGCACATCGCACCAAATCTATCGGAGTCAACGTTTTCATCGAGCACCCATGCCATGCTTAATCCGTCGGTGCTTATTACTGCAGATGCTTCTATATCATCTGATGCGCTATTAAATGATCGAAGTAACGGGCGTAGTGATTTTCCGGGTTCATAATTTTCGTTATCGGGTTGTTCAAATGCAGCTAACATAATGGTCCTCACTCGGTAGATGTGCGCCACTAATTTTTTATTAGTGGCGCTAATAATTAAATTGCCGCTTCAAGTGCGGGGATACTAGATCGTGCTTTGGTTAATGCCATTCCCAAATTGGCTGATTTTCTGCAAACATAAACCACTACATGTTCCTGATTGTTTTTACAGCGCAAAAAGATATGAATCAGGTTTTCACTATTAACAATCATTTCATTAAAGTAATGCGAGTTATCTTCAACGCCGCGAGCTTTTTTAAACATATTTTCTATCGCGACCACATTTGATCCCTGGAACATGTCTGCGGTAGCTGCCGCTAACATTTCCAGGATTTCCTGCGGGTGTGAATCAACAGTCCTAATAGCCAGCAACATGCCTGTACTAAGATCAACATATCCTGACGCAACACATTCGGGTATGTTTGTAATAGATGTTTGTAGTTCCTGCTCAAGTTTATTCGACATAATTTATAGCTCCATGGGGATTGCTTGGAAAATCAAATTGCATTACTAATATCAGTAATATGATGTTTCGTAGTGCAATTTGGTGATGATATTTTTTCAGTGACATAATCTGAAAAAATATCGAGAAATTTTATTTGCTGTTCTGATTGAACCCATCGAGGTTCAATAGTTCTTACTTTTTCTAATGCGTTTAATGAGTCTGAGTTTTTCCAGATTAGATATAACGCAAGTATAGTTCCGGTTCTTCCAAGTCCAGCACGGCAGTGAACGGCAACGATTCCATTGTCATTAATCGCATGATCTATATATTCACAAACCTCAATGGCCTGTGCGAGTGTTGGTGTTCCCATATCTTTAATGGGAAAACTATTGCCTTTAATTCCAAATGGTTTTAATTTACTGAAAGCTACGGGTTTTTGGGTTGTAGAAATCAGGTGTGTTATACCAACGCGTTGCAGTGCTTTTAAATCATAGTCTTCATCAAAAAATACACCGGGTAATGGCGTGCCTGCTAACTTGCCTTTAATCAACCATAGAAAACCCCTAGGTCCAAAGCTTTCACTGACATAACTTCCAATATCAATTGATATTGGATCAGGGGCAGAAATTTCTTCATTAAGCTCTTCCTGTTTAGCCATTGGCGATGGCACGCTACAATAGCCTGATTTTATGAACTGTTTTGCAGGATCTGTTTTAGGCGTGCTAAAAAACACTTCTGATGTTTTATATTCTTTAACCTGTCCACCCGCGAGTAATGCCGCATAACCCCCAAGTTGCTTTGCCTGTTTCTGGTTATGCAATACAATTAATATAGATCGTCGCTTTGATTCATCTTTAATGTGCTGGAGTAACTGTTCAACATCATCTTCATTGTCAATGCCGCTAGTGGGCTCGTCCAGACAAAGCAGGCGAGGGCCAGCTGATACCAGACGAATAATTGCAATACGGCGTTGAAGCACAAGCGGCAGGCTGACAATATTTTCACTTAAACGATCTTTCAGCTCATGCAGGTTTGACTGTTCTAAAAGTCTAATCGCTAAATCTTTTTGTTGTAACTGGGTTAAATTATTTCGTTCAGGCAAATTATGAATAATATTTTCAAGTAAACTCTTTACTACTAGCCGTGCACTCTGAGTAACAATTGACGGGCAGTTATCCGGTGATAATTCATCCCCACAAAATGAAACTTTTCCCCATATTTTAAATGTTGGGTTGTTTGAGTTTAAGCCGGTAATTGATCTAAGTAAGGTCGATTTTCCGGTTCCACCTGGCCCAAGAAGAGTAGTAATGCTTTTATTTTTAATATTTAAATTAACATCATTTAGAATGACCTTTTCGCCAAAGGCTGCGCCAAAATTTTCGAAATTTAAAATTGTTGTATTAGTACTCATAAGTTTCCCTTAACTAATGCCCGGGTCTAGCTCGGCTAGTAGAGATAGCAGTAATATTTTAATGTCCTGTTTATTTCTGGCATCAACTTCGAATACTGGAACATTAAAGTTGAGCTCTTTGAGGCGTTTAATAATAGTAAACAGGCCGGGGCGAGGACTAATGTCCATCCGGGATATACCAATAACAACCGCATTTTTACGGATGAAATCTTTAAAGTGCGAGACAAAAAACTCAATGTCTTCAAGCGGGTCTTTTCTGGCGTTATCAATCATTAATACCAATCCAACTCCGCCGACAGTAAGAATGTCCCACATGAAACTGAAACGTTCCTGCCCTGGAGTTCCATAGAGATGCATCTTCTGGTTGCCGTCTAAATTTAAAATTCCATAATCCATGGCTACGGTAGTGTTAGATTTTCTTAAGACAACTTCATCACTGGCCGCGGCTTCAGTTTTTGCAACAGGAATGTCACTTATAGACGAAATTGCTGTGGTTTTTCCTGCTCCAACAGGGCCTGTAAATATAATTTTGTGTTCCATTTAAATCCCTTAAATATTTACGATTTTGTTGAGTAATAAACTTAGTAGTGCATTATTACGATGAGGTTTAAAATTGGGTTCAGGTGGCGTGTTGTTACTGACCTGTATCGCACCTGAGCAACGAGCAGCACAATAAAATCCATAGGCTTCTTCGCGCGGGATTTTTAAGTCAGCAATAATTCGTTCGATTGATGCCGGGTGTTTTGACAGAAGTGAGGCAATTCTTAAAAAATTAAAACTCATCGGAATGCGTGTGAAATTTGGCCAATGACTGAGCTCTAAAACATCATCCCATTTCCCATCATCCAATAACCGACCTTCAGAAGCATAGAATCCTGCGCACCATAATAACTCATCAATATTTCTACCAATATTGGTTTTAAATGATTTAACTTTGTCGTTATTAAGTACTGTGATTTTGAATGATGCAGCGGATAGCTGGCAGAATGATTTTAAACTAACAAGATCAGTCAGGTACTCACCAGCACTTGATAATACTGTTATTCGACCGTGGTTGGGATTGTCTATTAAAATATTCTGGTTGTTCGATACAGCACGGCGAATAATATTAATGACATAATCATCCGGAGAGAATGACTCGGTTAGAGAAAAAACTTCAGCTTCCATGTTATGTCCTTGAATGTTGATTAAACACTTATGAGGCCAATGTAAATGCCTGAATACATGTTAAACATTAAGGTGCACATAGAAGAAAAATCTGTGTGACTCTCAGTCTTATCGGTTTTTCATGCCTTGCGGTAGAAAAGTGAGGATATGTACTGGTAACTCCGCCGCCTAGATTCCATCTTTAGGCCGGTAGCTTTGCGAGCCTGACTTTCGTACAGGTGTGCCCCTACAGTTATTAATGTATTTATAGTTTAATCAATTTTAAAAGCAAGCTGAGGGGGAGGAAATTGTTAAATTTTTTATACCGTTTATCTATTAGAATAAAACCGCTCTTCAGAAAAGTGAGTGAAGAACGGTTTTTATATTTTTTGCTTAGATGTTAATTTTTTCTCACACTAATATCGTAATGGCATATGTGCCTGTATGTCTTTTATGGTATGTCTTACCAGGTTCTTATCAATTTCGGAAATCACATATTTATTAGTTTCACTGCCCAGATTTTTTCTGAGATCGCCTAAAAATCTTGGTGGTGACATTAAAATTAATTTATTAAACTGGCCTTTGTTTCGTGCCGTCTTTAAATGTTCACTTATCGAGCGGGCAAACTCGGTTCGTTCATGATCTTTATGGGAGTCGAGTGATGTTGTTAATTGTGAATGTTTACTTTCTTTTTGCTGGCGCCCAGAAAGTTGTTGTTTATGACTTCGACTAATCGAGTGTGTAAATCCCGTTAGCTCCTTGAGTGACTTTGTTGATTCATTACTATTAACTTCAAATATTTTTGCTCTGCTGCTTTCAGCAACCACTACCCATGTTTTAGACATAGATTAACTCCAAATGTTTGACTATGACCGGAATACCGCTATAGATGTTAAATAACTATGGCATTGTGTTTCGGGGAAAATTTATAAGTAATTACCTCTCTTTTGTTTAGTTTCATCATAATATATAAGACGCACTTGAAGTCTTTGGTAATTGAAATTACTTATAAAGATAATTAGTTATATTAATTTCACGGTTAAAGCTAATTAAATTCATAAATTATATTTAATAAAAATTTGAATAGTCTTTCCTAAGTTTCTGATTAGTCACTTATTCTATTAAATACCCCACATAATTCGTATTAGATAATATTATTGTTAGCTGCTATATTAGTAATTAATTATTTAGACGAACGGTATCTGAGAATTCAAATGACGAATACAGTAATGCACGAAAATTCAATAACCAAAACAACCTGTCCGTATTGTGGTGTAGGTTGTGGAGTTGTTGTGAGTGAAAATCAGGGGGTATTTTCAGTAAAAGGTAACCCTGACCACCCTTCAAATAATGGACGGTTGTGCTCAAAAGGTGCTGCATTAGCGGATACTTTAGACGATGAAGGCCGTATGTTAACCCCACAAATTAACGGCATTGAATCGACATGGGATAAGGCCAGTTCGCTGATTGCAAATAAGTTTAGTGAATATATTGCTGAGTACGGCGCAGACTCTGTTGCACTTTATGTTTCGGGGCAGCTGCTGACTGAAGACTATTACGTTGCTAATAAGTTTATGAAAGGTTTTATTGGCAGCGCCAATATCGATACTAATTCTCGTTTGTGTATGTCATCTGTTGTCGCTGCACAGAAACGCGCTTACGGCTCAGACAGTGTGCCCTGTTGCTATGATGATTTAGAGCGAACCAATTTAATTGTCATTGTAGGTTCCAATACTGCCTGGTGTCATCCGGTCATTTTTCAGCGTATTCGGCAGGCTAAAAAAACTAATCCTAATTGCCAGATTGTGGTGATTGACCCACGAAAAACATCGACCTGCGATATTGCAGATATGCATCTTGCGATTAACTCAGGTAAGGACGCTGTATTATTTAATGGGTTACTGGCGTATTTAAATGATCGGGGAGAAGTTAATAAACAGTTTGTAGATAATTGTGTAGAAGGTTTACAGCAAACGTTAGATACGGCATATGAGTCGTCGGGCAATATTAATGATGTTGCTGACATTTGTGGTCTGGATATTAATGACCTGCAGGAATTTTATGAAATTTTTGCACGCAAAGAAAAAGTCGTAACCTTATTTTCACAGGGTGTAAATCAAAGTCACACGGGCACAGATAACATTAATGCCATTATTAACTGTCATTTATTATCGGGCCGAATGGGTCGGCCGGGCATGGGCGCATTTTCATTAACAGGTCAACCCAATGCAATGGGGGGCAGGGAAGTGGGGGGCTTAGCCAACCAGCTTACCGCACACATGGATTTAGAAAATGCTGAGCACCGCACTTTGGTGCAACAGCATTGGCAATCACCGGCCATTGCCAGTAAAGCAGGCTATAAAGCGGTTGATCTGTTTGATGCGATCTTAGACGATAAAATTAAAGCGCTGTGGATAATAGGCACAAACCCCGCAGTGAGCATGCCAGATAATAATAAAGTGCGAAAAGCATTATCACATTGTGAATTTTTAGTTGTGCAGGATTGTATGCAAAGCACCGACACAACTGATTTTGGCCATGTGTTACTCCCCGCAAGCACATGGGGCGAACGCGATGGAATGGTGACCAATACTGAGAGGCGATTATCGCGACAGCGCGCATTTCGAAAAGCACCGGGGCAAGCATTACCAGACTGGAAAATAATTACGCAGGTCGCAAATAAAATGGGCTTTGGTGATGCATTTAATTATCGGTCACCGGTTGAAATATTTACCGAGTATGCGGCTTTAAGTGGAAAAGAAAATAATGGCACGCGTGATTTTGATATTTCATTATTCTCTGATTTAGACGAAAAAGGTTATGCGCAGTTTATCCCCGTTCAGTGGCCGGTAAAATTTAATCAGTTAAATGGCACGCAACGTTTATTTGAAGACGGCAAGTTTTTTACCGCCTCGGGTAAAGCGCAGATGATTCCTGTTGCACCAGAAGGTCCCGCTAATCCTGTTTCAGAAAAGTTTCCGTTAATATTAAATACAGGACGAATAAGAGATCAGTGGCACACCATGACTCGCACAGGTAAGTCACCAAAATTAGCTACGCATTTATCTGAAGCATTTATACAGATAAATACTTCAGATGCGAAATATTATAATATTTTAACGGATAATTTGGTTGAGGTTAGCAGTGCCTGGGGTAATGCAACAGTAAGGGCCTGTATAAATGATGATGTGCCGGCAGGTATGGTATTTATGCCTATGCACTGGAATGATCAATATGCATCAAATGCGCTAACCGATAAATTAGTCAACTCAGATCGTGATCCGTTTTCAGGGCAGCCTGAATTTAAACATACACCGGTTTCGATTAAAGCGCTTAAAAAATCCTGGTATGGCTTTTTATTATCTCGACGTCAGCTGGATTTATCGACGCAGGATTACTGGAATTTAAATAAAGGTCACTCATTGTGGCGCTATGAAATCGCGGGTAATGAAACCCCGGATTGTTGGGCAGAAAATGCACGAACTTTACTGTGTGCTCATGAGAGTGAAGTTGCCTGGATGGAGTACTTCGATCAATCGGCAAAACAATATCGTGCTGCTAGAATGGTGGGCGATAAATTAGAGAGTTGTATTTTTATTAGCCCGAATGAGCATTTACCCAATCGTGACTGGTTAATGGCATTGTTTAATAAAGATAGTTTAGATGATAAAGATAAAACATTTTTATTGTCTGGCAGGTCAGGTAGTGCAACCGAAGATGCGGGTGCCAGTGTTTGTGCCTGCTTTGGTGTGGGGCGTAATACTATTATTAAAGCCATTAAAGAAAATAATTTACAATCGATTGATGAGATTGGTAAGGCATTACAGGCGGGTACAAATTGCGGCTCATGTATTCCCGAATTAACCGAGTTGTTAAAGAATAATTAAAGAATGAAAGTCACTGCTATCCCGTTAACATCATCTCGATGCACGGTAATTGGCTAAGTATCGGGGCAAACAGAGTGATCGGTGTTATTGGAGACATTCCTTCTCCTCTGGGGAGAAGGTTAGGATGAGAGAGCTGTTAAATCAACGAGTTATCTCTATTCATCACCCTCACCCCAACCCTCTCCCTAAGGGAGAGGGGGTTAACGGGACTGCAGTGAATGAAAATATTTAAAATTATAATTCAGGAGCCCAAATGAAAACTTTATTTTTAGCTCGACATGCAAAATCAAACTGGAATGAACCGGGTTATAGTGATTTTGATAGACCATTAAATGAGAAGGGTATAGTCGATGCACCTGCTATGGCGGGTTTTTTAAAAGACAAATACAATATTGATCTTATTATTAGCAGTGATGCTGTGCGCGCACTAGAGACTGCAAGTGCATATGAAATTGCTTTAACACCCAATCGTAAAGTTATTCATGAAGCGCTGCTATATAATGCTTCACGGTTGGATATTTCGCAGGTAGTAAAAAATATCTCTGATGAATATTCTGCTGTTATGATAGTTGGCCATAACCCCGGAATGACCGAAATGGTTGATTATTTTATTGAGGATGACTTCAATGATATGCCGGCCTGCGGCGTTGCCATTGTACAGTTTAATATTGAAAATTGGAGCGGTGCGCAAATAAATACGGGTGAATTGCTGGCGTTTGAATATCCTAAAAAATTATAGTTGTTTACAGTTATTCATTAACAGGGTTGCGGGCTTCATAAACCGCCATAATTGATTTTAATTCGTTTTTTAGTTCGGTGATTTCGGCATCACTAAAGCCTTCAATGCCATCAATTTTTTTACCCGCTTCCAGAGTTATTATAATGGCATTAACTGAAACGCAACCTGTGCTGCAAATATTTTCTACCGCGTTTAATACTTTTTGATGATTCATTTTGTTAAGCCTTTGCGCATGTCATGCAACCAGGCCTGGAATGTCGGGTAGTCATTATATTTTTTGCCAATGACATACCGTAATACATTGTTTAAACGATATAAGCGAATGACCGATTCAACCCGTAAAATTTCTTTTCCTGATTCGTCAAAAAATATCAGGCTAGGGGCGAAGGTAATATTTAAATCATCCGCCCATTCTCTGGAAGTCGTTCGACGGCCTGCAGGCGTTATTACCGGCGTATCATCCATTGAGTTAAGTTGCACCACATCAAGACTTTCTAATTGCCTGGTGACATCTTCAGTGCTGAGGGTTTCGCCATGTAAAATATCGCAGGCATGACATCGGGGGTGTTCAAAGAGCACCACCAGTGGCTTAGATTCTGTGCTAGATTTCATGCCTTTCGAAAAGCGTCGGTCAAGATTAAACGGCGGATCTAAAAAGCTGTCATGTTCGTTGAGCTCTTCAGAGCCAAAACTGAGTGCTGATTCTGCGCGGGTTAAATATTGACGAAAAGGTTCTTTTTTGTAATGTGCATCAGCGACATATTCTAATGCTGCCCTAAATTGATATTTTGGACGATAGCCCGGTAGTTTTAATGCGAGCTGACCTTTTGCATTATAGAATAATAAAGAGGGGGTAAAGTTGGTGCGCTTCAATGAAGCAAAGTCTTTTTCACTCCAGCTTGTGCCGGAGAAATCAGTCACTTTTCTATCGCCTCTCACGTCAATGGCGATAACATTAAAATTTTGGCGGGTGAATTTTACAATGCTCGGGTCGCCCCAGTTAACTTCTAATAATGATTTGCAATAGGCGCAATCTTTACGACCAAAATAAACAATAATGCCTTTTTTACCTTCTTTTAGGGCCTCGTTTAAACTGTCTCCTAAATCTAGAAAGCTTAAGCTAAACCAGTCGGGTAAGTTTAAATCTTCTTTTAGTGGTTTGTCATCAAAGGCAAGATTTGAATGAGTGATTTTTTCATGAGTTGATTTTTCATGAGTCGTTTTTTCTGCAGCCCATGTGCAGCCCGTGTAAGTGCTTACAAATATGGCGAAAATAATAATAAAGAAATGCATAATATTTAACGGTTCACTTATTCCATAATTAATTCAAACTAAATAATCTTGATAATTTTTTAATTATTCTTTTAGATTATATTTAACTGTTGTCCCGTTAACTTTTAAGAAATACATGAGATGCCTGGTATAACAACCTATCTTCATTTCAAAAACGTAACGAGACATGAAAAACAAAAAAACTTCATCAATGACGATACTTTTTAACTTAACGTGACAGCAATGACTATATTTATATTTTACATTCTAGCTTACTTTGTGAGGCCTTTGCATATATTCATGACTGCGCATTTCAAGTAAGCGGCTAATCGTGCGTTGAAATTCAAAAGCGAGCTGCTTTCCCGTATAAATATTTTCGGGACGGGTTTGCGCACTACACAGCAGGTTGATATTTCTATCATAAAACTCATCAATCATATTGATGAAGCGTTTGGCTCTGTCATTGTGGCCATCATTTAATTGCGGGATATTGCTAATAAATACCGTATGAAACTGCTGGGCAATTTCAATGTAATCGTCTGAGCCTCGCTGATCACCGCATATTACCTGAAAATCAAACCAGATTATTTCTTCTGTATAAAGCAGGGTGTCAATGGCTCGATAATTAATGTGTATCTTGTGGTTTGTTTGAGCAGGGCAGGTGGCGAGTTCTCGAAAACGCGACTCAAGTATGCTCTGACTATCTTGGCTTGTAATATGCCAGGTATCGGCTTTTTCCAGTAGACGCAGCCGGTGATCGACGTCTCCATTTAAACGAATGGTATGAGTATGCAGCTTGATAAGCGCAATTGCGGGTAAAAAACGCGCTCGTTGTAAACCGTTTTTATATAGATCATCCGGCGTTTGATTAGATGTCGCCACCAGCACAACTCCCTCTTTAAACAGCGTTTCTAATAGCCCGTAAAGTAACATGGCATCGGTAATATCTGAGACATGAAACTCGTCCAGACACAGTAATCGATAACGACTGGCAAATGCTTTAGCAATTAGCTGAAGTGGGTTTTTCTGTTCACCCACAATACTTAACTGGTCATGTATGGTGCGCATAAAGTGATGAAAATGCAGCCTGATTTTGTGTTTTTTGATTAAGACGCTATCATCGAATGAATCAAAAAACATATCCATTAGCCAGGTTTTCCCCCTGCCGACATCACCCCAAATATAAATCCCTGATAAATCAGGTACTGATAACCGCAGTGTTTTTTTAATTTTATAGGTTAGCGACTGTTGTAATTGAAAATGTTTTAAGAGATTTGATTGTAACTGTGCCAGATCATCAACCGCTTTTCGTTGCTCTGGATCATGATCGAAGCTTTTTTGTTTTAGTTGTCTGGTATATTCGTCGAGGATAGACATAAATTTATTTTATGGGTTATATCGCTTTAAATACAATAAGATACAATGCTTTTTTCAAGTAGTTAGTAATAGGTTTCACGACTGATTAGGTGGTGTAAACCGTGCTTTATTAACTAGATTATGACTCAGGTGTATGAGAATTTCTGCGTTAATGTTGATTTTAATGTTTAAGCAATTTAGTGCTGAGCGAGTTTATCGCTTATATTTCCATATTGAAATTGCGCCGCCACATTGTTTATTCGAAAGCGACTACAAGTCATTGAGAAACCAATAATTTTTTGCTAATATACTCAGCGAATTCTATGGCTCCAAAATACTATCTAAAAGGCCAAAATTAACCAGATGACACGCTATATATTTATCACCGGTGGTGTAGTTTCTTCCCTGGGCAAGGGAATTGCTGCAGCCTCACTGGGTGCAATTCTTGAGGCTCGTGGCCTCACTGTAAAAATGCTAAAGCTCGACCCTTATATCAATGTTGACCCGGGCACCATGAGCCCGTTTCAGCATGGTGAAGTTTTTGTCACCGATGACGGGGCTGAGACCGATCTTGATTTAGGGCATTACGAGCGCTTTGTAAACTCGCGAACTTCACAGGCCAGTAATTTCACCTCCGGGCGAATTTATGAAACCGTTATTCGCAAAGAGCGTCGTGGTGAATATCTGGGCGGCACAGTGCAGGTGATTCCCCATATCACCGATGAGATTAAACGCAGCGTAATTAAAGGCGCGGCGGGCGCGGATGTTGCGATGGTTGAGATTGGCGGCACCGTGGGTGATATTGAATCCCTGCCGTTTTTGGAAGCGATTCGCCAGATGGGGGTTGAGCTCGGGCATGATCGTGCGCTGTTTATGCACTTAACGCTGGTGCCTTACATTCGCTCAGCGGGTGAAGTGAAAACTAAGCCGACCCAGCACTCGGTTAAAGAATTACGATCTATTGGTATTCAGCCGGATGTTTTGTTGTGCCGGTCGGAGGAATATTTAGCGGTAGAAGAGCGCCGCAAAATTTCACTGTTTACCAATGTTGAAGAAAAAGCGGTTATCTCGGCGAAAGATTTAGACCATATCTATAAAATTCCCAAGTGGTTACAGGATCAGGGGCTGGATAAAATTGTCGCGGATAAATTGCATCTGGATTTACCCGAAGCCGATATGTCAGATTGGGAGGCTGTGGTTGATGCGCTGGAAAACCCTGAGTCTGAAGTTACCATTGGGATGGTCGGAAAATACGTTGATTTAACCGAATCGTATAAATCGTTAAACGAATCATTAAGCCATGCGGGCATTCAGAATAAAGTAAAAGTTAATATACGATACATCGATTCAGAAGATTTTGAAGCCGGTGATATGAGCCAGCTCGATGGCCTGGATGCCATACTGGTGCCTGGTGGTTTCGGCAAGCGTGGGGTTGAAGGCAAAATTGCGGCGGTTAAATATGCGCGTGAAAAAGGCGTTCCCTATTTAGGCATCTGTTTAGGCATGCAGGTAGCGGTGATTGAATATGCTCGTCACATGGCAGCAATGGATGATGCGCACAGCACCGAATTTAATCACCAAACAACACATCCGGTGATTGCGTTAATTACTGAATGGAAATCAGAATCGGGTGAAACTGAAACCCGCGATGAAGATTCAGATTTAGGTGGCACAATGCGCCTGGGTGCGCAGCAGTGTATGTTAGAAGAAGGCAGTAATATTGCGCGCATTTATGGTGCGAATACAATCGCCGAGCGCCATCGTCATCGTTATGAATTTAACAATACCTTTATGCAGCAGTTAGAGGCGAAAGGGCTGAAGTTTTCAGGCCGTTCCGTGGATGGTAATTTGGTTGAAGTGATTGAAGTGCCGGATCATCCCTGGTTTGTGGCCTGTCAGTTTCATCCCGAGTTCACTTCTACGCCGCGCAAAGGTCATCCGTTATTTACCGATTATATTAAAGCTGCGTGTAAGCATCGAGATGAGCGAGGACAGCGCTAATGGATTTATGTGGATTTAACGTCGGTATCGACCAGCCGTTTTTTTTATTAGCCGGCCCCTGCGTGATTGAATCAGAAGCAATGGCATTAAGCACCGCCACACAATTGAAACAAATCACTGATAAACTCGGCATTCCGTTTATTTATAAATCTTCATTTGATAAAGCTAATCGCTCATCCATTGATAGCTTTCGCGGATTAGGCATGGCCGAAGGCCTGCGAATTTTACAGAAAGTCAAAGATGAAGTGGGCGTGCCGGTAATTACCGATGTACACGAAGACACCCCGATGGATGAAGTGGCGGAAGTGGTTGATGTTATTCAAACCCCGGCATTTTTATGTCGCCAGACCAATTTCATTTTAAAAGCCGCGGCGGCAGGTATTCCGGTGAATATCAAAAAGGGTCAGTTTATGGCGCCCTGGGATATGAAGCACGTGGTTGATAAAGCGCGCACTACGGGTAATCAACAAATTATGGTGTGTGACCGCGGCGTATCTTTTGGTTATAACAATTTAGTATCGGATATGCGCGCACTGGCGGTTATGCGCGAAACTGACTGCCCGGTGGTATTTGATGCAACTCATTCGGTGCAGTTACCCGGCGGGCAGGGCACAACCTCCGGTGGTCAGCGTGAGCATGTGCCGGTGCTGGCACGAGCTGCGATGGCCGCGGGTATCGCAGGGGTCTTTATGGAGACCCATCCCGACCCGGCGAATGCAAAAAGTGATGGCCCGAATGCGTGGCCGTTAGGCAAGATGGAGGCGCTGCTGAGTCGCCTGAAAGGGATTGACGAGTTAGTTAAGTCAGCACCTTTTGAAGAAACTCAGTTGTAAGTTGTAGCTCCCCTCTTAGAAAAAGAGGGGTTGGGGGAGATTTGAATTCTTAAATATTAAATATTAAATCCCCCTCAGTGACTCGGTTAATTTTCATTGTTTACCGAAAGCTTAAAAATATATTTGCACTCCCCTTTTTCTAAGGGGGAGGTTAAAAGCACAAGAAGTAAAACAAGCCAGAAACGAAACGAAACGAAACGAAACGAAACGAAACGAAAAATACATAAGGTATTGAAAAGACATGTCAAAAATTAAGCAAATCATCGCCCGCGAAATTCTCGATTCACGAGGTAACCCTACGTTAGAAGCAGACGTTATTTTAGAAAGTGGTGTCCGCGGTCGAGCTGCTGTTCCATCGGGTGCATCAACCGGCGCACGCGAAGCGATTGAATTACGTGATGGCGATAAGAACCGTTACATGGGTAAGGGTGTATTAAAAGCGGTTGCCAATGTCAATGGTGAAATTCAAAAGGCCTTAACGGGTGTTGACTGCCGTGAGCAGCGCAGCATCGATGACATCATGTTGAAACTGGACGGCACAGAAAACAAAGAACGTTTAGGTGCTAATGCAATACTGGCAGCCTCTTTAGCCGCGGCACATGCGGCGGCTAAATTTGAACAGAAAGACCTGTTTGATTATCTGGGTAACGGCACATTTAAATTACCGGTTCCAATGATGAATATTATCAATGGTGGTTCACACGCAGACAACAGTGTTGATCTGCAGGAGTTTATGATTTTGCCCGTGGGCGCGCCATCATTTAAAGAAGCCTTACGTTATGGCACAGAAGTGTTTCATGCGCTGAAAAAAGTGTTATCGGATCGTGGCATGATTACAACAGTGGGTGATGAAGGTGGTTTTGCACCAAACCTGTCATCAAACGAAGAAGCCATTGAAGTTATTTTAGAAGCCATTGAAAAAGCCGGTTACGTTGCGGGTAAAGATATTTACCTGGGTCTGGATGTTGCAAGCTCTGAATTCTATGTTGATGGTAAATACGATTTGGCGTCAGAGGGTCGTAAATTAAGCGCCGATGAAATGGTCGACTTTTTAGCAGACTGGGTAGACAGATTCCCTATTATTACTATTGAAGATGGTTTGGACGAAGCTGACTGGGACGGCTGGGCAAAATTAACGGAACGTTTAAATGATAAAGTTCAGTTAGTGGGTGATGATCTTTATGTTACCAATACCAAAATTTTCAAAGAAGGTATTGATAAAGGTATCGCAAATTCAATCTTGATCAAGTTTAACCAGATTGGTACTTTAAGCGAAACTTTAGATGCAATTAATATGGCACATGATGCGGGTTACACTGCCGTAGTTTCACATCGCTCGGGTGAAACTGAAGACAGCACCATCGCAGATTTATGTGTGGCCACCTGCACCGGACAAATTAAAACCGGTTCATTGTCACGCTCTGATCGTGTTGCAAAATATAACCAGTTATTACGCATTGAAGAAACCCTGGGTGACAAAGCGGTTTATGCAGGCAAGTCTGCATTTAAACACCTTAGCTAAAATTATCGTCAGCTGAAACTAACTCCTACTGGAGATAACTGTAGGAGCGAGCTTTAGCTCGCGATGGCTGGAGATAAGCCGATTGAAATGGATAGTGTCATTACTTGTTGTTTTATTGTTATCACTACAGTACAAACTCTGGATAGGTGATGGCGCTGTTCCTGAAATTTTATATCTACAGAAAGAAGTTGAAAAACAACAGCTGCATAAACAAAAGTTAGAGGAGCGCAATGCTTCACTGGCTGCAGAGGTTAAAGATTTAAAGCAGGGCTATAATGCAATTGAAGAACGTGCCCGCAGTGAAATGGGGATGATTAAAAAAGATGAATCCTTCTATCAAATTATTCACACTCCCGATGAGTAAGCGTTAATGCAAAAACAATACTGGGCTATTATTCCTGCTGCCGGTGTTGGTAAGCGCATGCAGGCCAGTCGGCCAAAGCAGTATTTACCTTTATTGAATAAAACCGTCATTGAACATACCCTCGACCGGCTTTTATCGCTAGATGAAATTAGTGGTGCAGTGTTATCGATTAGTGAAGGCGATGAGTACTGGCCTGACTTAAATTATAATACTGACAAGCCGCTATTAATTGCAAAAGGCGGTAAGGAAAGAAGTGATTCGGTTTTAAATGCTTTACTGTTACTGCAGCAGAATAATCAGCACAAAAAAACATTGTATGCATTAGTGCATGATGCGGCGCGCCCCTGTGTGCGTACAAAAGATATTCAAACTTTAATTCACGAAACTTATAATAATGATAATGGTGGCTTACTGGCGGTACCGGTAAGAGATACCATGAAGCGTACAGATAAGAAATTAAAAGTCTTAAAAACAGTTGAACGAGAAGGGTTGTGGCATGCATTAACGCCGCAAATGTTTAAGCTGGATTTATTAGTGAGTGCGTTACAGAATGCGCAGCAAAAAAACCTGCAGATAACCGATGACGCTTCGGCAATGGAGCTGGCGGGTTATCAGCCGCATTTAATTGAAGCGCATGAAGATAATATTAAAATTACGCGGGGCTTTGATTTACAGCTGGCTGAGTTGTTTCTTAAAAATCAGTTGTAATCACTGGTGTCCCGTTAACTTTTAAAATGTCATTTCTAAGTACTTGCTGAGTTTTAATGCAGATGTTTTAAGTAAATGAATCGATGTAACCCTCACCCCAGCCCTCTCCCAGAGGGAGAGGGAGTTATAGATTCTTTTGAAGATAAGCCTAACGTCGTGATCCCCTCTCCCCTTGACCACTACACTGGGGAGAGGGGTAGGGTGAGGGGGCTTCCTGATAAAAATGTTCGAGGCGACGTCTTTAAGCTATTTACCATTGTATTCTGTAACAATTATTTTCATGTCGTTAATAACTAAATGCTTAAAATAATTATGATATATAGACTTATTACGTTATCTTAAACCTCCTTAACGGGACAGCTGTAAGTTGTAATAAGAATTCTGCGTCGGTTTTTAAGTTAATTATTTAATGCAGGGTCAGCATATTTCATAAACAAGCACCCGATAAAATCCATTAAAGATTTTGTGTTCTTCAATTTGTTTTATGTTTTTATTCAGTCGTCCCGCCTGAGTCGTTAAAATACCGGTTAAATCTTCACGCCAGAAGCCATTCAAAAAAGGTTCGTATTTTAATAATAATTTACGCAGTGGCCAGAAACGATAAATCCAGTGTGAGCATGGTTCTTCTGCGTATTCAGTAATTATAAGCCGGCTACCCGGAGATAATATTCGTATCGTTTCATAAAGGGTATTCAGCCTGGCCTGTGGTGGCATTTCATGCATTAAAAAAAAGATGATAACGGTCATAAAGCTGTTTGTTTTAAAACTTAACTTTTCGGCATTCATGCGCATTAATATTAAACTGGACTGATCACTTTCCTTCAATCTATTTCGGCTGGCTTTTAACTGCGCCATAGAAACATCAATAAGATAAAGTGGTTCGGGTTTAATGTGTTCTAGGAGGGCGGGGGTTAAGTTGCCATAAACACAGGTAAGTTGCAGCACGTTTCCCGGCGGGCGATCTTTCAGGCAGGTCAGTGTCTGGTTTAATAGCTGTTTGTACTGCCCGAATAAAATAGCATTTATAATCGGCTGGTGGTCAAAAAACCAGATGGCGGGTCGCCATAAATAGGCCCACCAGTAATGGCGGGCAAGATAAACGGGTATACCATCAATAAAAAAATGCCAGATTGAGAACTTGAGTTTCATTTAAATAATTGTCCGGTTTAAGGTTTGCAATTTCAGATATCGTATCTGAATTTTATAATTACACAACTTACATTATGACATGCCAAAAAAAGACGCCCACAGGGGGCGTCTTATTTTAAAAACTATAAGCTTAACGATTTATTTGTTAGTTTCTCTCAAGTATGACTCCGGCCTCTAAACTTTTTCTGCAAAGTTTAAATATCAATGCTTTTAATAGCCCACGAGCTACCACCTTCAACTGCTGCTGGGTGGTGTCGATGAATTGTGTTTTCTATGTATCCGACTTTTTCTGCAGGAACATCAATCATCATCAATAGCTCATTATGGCTGGTGGCATTCTTAAAGTTTTCTAAATGAATATGAGGTATATGTTTTACAAAAAAATCACCTGCTGTAAAACTGACTAGCATCACAGCCAGCGATAGTAGTGCTAATGAATACTGTTGAAATATAAGCGCAAGGGTTGCTATGCCTGAAAATATAAAAAACAGTAATAAGTTGCCATTCCAGAAGAGCTTTTCAATTTCTCGTGCTTCATTGTGTGTCTGATTTTCTGTTGCCGGGTTTAGTGATGCTATTGGCAGCTTATGTTCGGCGTAGGTGTGAATGTTTTTGTGGCTGACGTTTAAACCAACTAATTCATCGACCACTTTTTGAGCCAGTTTGGCATTGGGTAGTAAAAAATATATTCGACGGAACATGGTGTGCTCCTTAACCTGTCTGGTTTGTAATATTAATTAAGCCACGTCCGAAGACGTGGACGTAACTGTTTGTCCTTATCTGTTTATCCCTGAGCTACATAATCTGCGCTATTGCTGCCTTGCAGTGTTATTTTGTGGTCATCATCCATTTCCCACTGTAAAAACTTATCCATATTTTTCTGGTTTTCAAAATAGATTTCCAGGCCATTGGTGCCATCACCTTCATAGTGACAGGGATGGGCGGAGAGGTTGTGTACTTCGTTTAATGTGATTGGGTCTGTAGTGACGCGAATGTGCATGACTGGCTCCTTGAAGTGAGTGAACAAGGTTGTGCTTTTTCTACCTACAATATATAGAATTCCTGAGTAAAATAGTCAAGTACTTCTGTCGGTATTTTTTGATTATATTGAATTCAGGAAATATATTTTTTAATAAAAAAGGGCGCTCACAAGGAGCGCCCTTTAGATACGTAAAAAACTAATAATTACTTTTTAGCTTTACGTTCCTGTGCTTCTTTAATAACTTCTTCCGCAACATTCTTCGGACATGGGTTGTAGTGTGAGAACTCCATCGAGAACTGACCACGACCTGAAGTCATTGTACGCAAATCACCAATGTAACCGAACATTTCGCTTAAGGGCGCATCAGCTTTAATACGTACACCGGTCGGGCCGGCTTCCTGACCCTGAATCATTGCACGACGACGGTTTAAGTCACCAATAACATCACCTACGTGATCTTCCGGTGTAAATACGTCAACCTTCATTATGGGCTCAATTAACTGTGGGCCGGCTTTTGCTATTGATTGGCGGTAAGCGCCTTTCGCAGCAATTTCGAAGGCAACCGCAGAGGAGTCAACCGCGTGGAAAGCACCGTCTATCAGTGTGAATTTCACATCTAATAGCGGGTATTCAGCCAATACGCCTTTATCCATCATAGAGCCGAAGCCTTTTTGTACCGCAGGCCAGAATTCGCGAGGTACATTACCACCGGTTACCTTAGATTCAAATTCAAAACCTGAATTTGCTTCACCAGGCTCGATGATGTAATCGATCTTACCGAACTGACCAGAACCACCCGACTGCTTCTTGTGTGTGTAGCTGTCTTCAACTTTTTGCGTAATCGTTTCGCGATACGCTACCTGTGGCTTACCCACAGTTACATCAACGCCGTGAGTACGCTTCAGGATATCGATCTTGATATCCAGATGCAGCTCACCCATACCACGTAAAATGGTTTCACCTGATTCTTCATCTGTATTTACATAGAATGAAGGATCTTCCTGAACCATCTTAGATAACGCTAAGCCCATCTTTTCAGATCCACCTTTGTCATTCGGCGAGATCGCGATAGAAATAACGGGATCAGGGAATACCATAGGCTCAAGTGTTGCCGGGTTCTTTTCATCAGCCAGTGTGTGACCGGTTTGAACATTCTTTAAACCAACGAATGCAACAATATCACCCGCCTGACAGCTGCTGATTTCTTCAGCTTTGTCAGCGTGCATCATAACCATACGCCCGATGCGCTCTTTTTTACCAGTAAAGGTATTAACTAACGTATCACCCTTATTAATCGTACCTGAGTAGATGCGTACGAAAGTTAATGCACCGAAACGGTCATCCATAATTTTGAATGCTAATGCACGTACTGGAAGCGTTGGATCAACAATCGCAAAATTGCCTGTTTCTTCACCTTCTTCATCCACTTCTGGCTGAGGTGGTACATCAGTAGGGCAAGGCAGGTAATCAACAACCGCATTAAGCATAGGTTGAACACCCTTGTTCTTAAACGCAGAACCGGTGTAAGTCGGGAAGAAGTCTAATGCGATGGTGCCCTTACGGATGCAGCGCTTAAGGTCTTCCTCTGAAGGCTCTTCGCCTTCCAGGTATTTTTCCATTAAGTCATCGTCTTGCTCAACAGCTGTTTCGATTAACTTTTCACGCCATTCTTCAACGTCATCAACCATATCTGCTGGTACGTCTTCTAATGTGTAATTTTCAGGCTCGCCTGAGTCATCCCAAACCCATGCTTTACGGGTAATAAGGTCAACGATACCTTTAAGCTGATCTTCTGCGCCAATTGGCAGAACCATCACTAAAGGCGTTGCAGCAAGAACATCTTCGATTTGTTTAACAACACGGTAGAAGTCAGCGCCGATACGGTCCATCTTATTGATGAAAATAACACGTGCAACCGCTGATTCATTAGCATAGCGCCAGTTAGTTTCAGACTGAGGCTCAACACCGCCAGATGCACAGAATACACCCACGCCGCCGTCGAGTACTTTAAGAGAGCGGTAAACTTCGATGGTGAAGTCAACGTGTCCCGGTGTATCGATAATATTGAACTGGTGATCATCCCAGAAACAGGTCGTTGCAGCTGACTGGATAGTAATACCGCGCTCAGCTTCCTGCTCCATAAAGTCAGTTGTCGATTCGCCATCATGAACTTCACCGGTTTTATGGATTTTACCGGTCAGTTTCAGAATACGCTCAGTAGTTGTGGTTTTACCCGCATCAACGTGGGCGAATATGCCGATATTTCTGTAACGAGATAGATCTGTCATGTTCTTACTCTTAAATAAGTTAAATAATTAGGGGTATAACCGGCTAGTCTTTAGCGGGCTATGATGTGCTTGCAAATTAATTAAAATCAATAACTTACATTATTTAGTTAAAGTTATGTGCGATTTAAAAGCCAGCTGCTTTGCGAGCAACACGTAATCTGTTTAAAACGAAGGCGCGGATTATACTAAAAAAGGGGGGTAAAACATAGGTGCATATCAGAGAAAATTTAAACTTTTCACGGGCTTAGTGATTGTGAGATTTGAATGCCTGAAATATTTGTCAAATAAACAGGGGGTTGTTTGATCAGCCCCGGGGATAGATCGTCACACTCCAGCGCTCTGTCCCCTTGTTTGATGCCATCAAAAGTTTCGACGTAACCTGCTAAACCCGGTTAAGACAGTCGAGCGACTTTAGTGAATTAGATCAGCATTAACTTGTCATTAATGGCGAGCCAGCCGGTGGGTTCTTTAATGATTCGATTCACATCATACTTACCAAATATCCGTGTGAACCCGCGCTTGGCAAATAATTCATAAAGTATGCGTGTTGCAGGCCCGACATTCGCACCACCACCACTAATGGCTTGTTCCTGATAGGCACGCCAGTGTATTTCGGCGGCAGTGGCTGCACTTAACTTTGAATAAGTGAGGTTTACCCCGATTTTAGCGGCGGCGGCAAGAATAGAGGTGACAGGTCCAACCGCACCCACGGGAATAGCTGCACCCGCAAACTGTGTACCACGAATACCAATTTTCATTTGTTTACAGCGTATCAAAATGTCTAGCCAGCCCCGGATGGTACCGGTTTTACGATGGCTGCCGGCCATTGATTTAAGGTTAATTAAATGAACAGTGGAGGAGCCTACGGCATTGCCGTGCTGTAAAATGCCGGCAACATCAGCCTGAGTAACCTGACTGGCGACAGTACCCGTGATTGCAACAGCGCCTCCGGCCAGGTCTTTACGGCTACGATTGCGTAAATATTTTTTAGTGTAAGAAATCTGCCCCTCATCGTGACCATTGGCAATAAACCAGGGGTTGGGAACTAATGCATTGTCAGGGCGGTTATGCATAATGGCATCTTTGAGCAATTTTAAACCACCGGCAGCGAGTGCTGAGGTTTCTCCTGTGACTGAGGTAATGCCATCAATTACAGCCCAAACGACGCCTTCCTTATCGCTGGAGGCCTGCAGCTGTGATGCCATTTGTCTTTTAATTGAATCGTAATAGATATCTGCCATTTGATTTCCTTATATTCATTTTTAATGTTGTTATTTTATTTATAAGACTGGAGTGTAGCATTAGATTAAATAGAATTATTAGAGATATGTAAACAGGAAAATAAAATGCCACTACACTTTCCAGTTTATTTTATTTAGCCCGTGTTTTTGTAAAAAAGTATTAATTTGTGAAAACGGCCGGCTTCCAAAAAAGCCACGATAAGCGGCTAAAGGCGAAGGGTGAGGCGAGCGAATCACTAAATGCTTTTGCTCATCTATCATGGCACCTTTTTTTTGAGCGTAGGCGCCCCAAAGTACAAAAACAACGGGCTGTTCAAAATCATTCACCAGTGAAATAATTTTATCGGTAAAGCGTTCCCAGCCTTTGCCCTGATGGGCATTGGCTTTGCCGCTCTCAACCGTTAAAACGCTATTTAATAACAATACGCCCTGATCTGCCCATTTTTGTAAATGACCATGCTCGTTGCATATCTGCACATCATCCTGCATTTCCTTATAAATATTTTTTAGTGATTTAGGCAGCGGTATAACATCAGGTAAAACTGAAAAGCATAAGCCGTGTGCATGGCCAGGTGTGGGGTAGGGGTCCTGTCCTAATATAACAACCTTTACCTGTTGTGGGTCTGTGCTATTTAATGCGTTAAACCAGAGTTTTTTCTGGGGCAGTATTAGCGCTCCGGATTTTTCTTCGGCATTTAAAAAGTCCACTAAATCGGTGAAATAGGTTTGTTGGAATTCATCATTTAAAAGTGTTTTCCATGACGAATTAAGCGGGGCAACGGATGATGACGTTTTCATTTTTAAATAAACGACCTGTAGTTTTAGTGGTTAAAATAATCTATGTATATTAATCGTTTAAACCTGAAATGAGTCATTTATTTTGTCAGATAATGAATTTGGTAGTTTTTAAAATTCACCGTATACTCATTTGATTAATCACTATTAATTAAAATTAATGCAGGCTCAATGATATATGGATAAGACGCAGCAGAATTTTGCCATTATGTTTGCCGATGTTGCCGGCAGTACACGCTTATATGAACGCCTTGGTGATCAGGTGGCTAATAAAATGATAGGCAGTGCAATACAGTTTGCTTCTGATATTGTAAATGCACATCAGGGCGTGATTGTTAAAACCATTGGCGATGAGATCATGTGCCGTTTTTCCAGCGCAGACAATGCATTGAACTGCGCCTGCCAAATACATGAGCAAATGGAAAAGCGCCCGATACAAAACGGAGTGGGCCTTGTGTTTCGTATTGGCCTGAACTGGGGGCCGGCCATCTTACAGCAGGATGGCGATATTTTTGGTGATGCGGTTAATCTGGCTGCAAGAATGGCGGGGCTTGCCAAGGCGCGTCAAATAATCACTTCAGAATTTACCCATAAAAAAATAACCGATGTAGGGCTGCTATCTAAATGCCGTGAAATCGATTGTGTGAATGTAAAAGGCAAGGTGCAACCGATATCGATTATAGAAGTTATGTGGGAGCCTAATGATGTAACGCGTATGTCGACTATTGTTTCAAGCAATATTGCGCTTGTTATGGCTCAGCCGATATCGATCGAATACCAGAAGCAGAAATTTACAATAAAACCTACCGCAGGTGTTTATAGTTTTGGTCGGGATGCCTTATGCGATTTAATGGTTGCATCGAATCTGGCGTCTCGCGTGCATGCAAAAATAGAATGTCGGCGGGGCAAGTTTATACTTGCGGATGAAAGTACCAACGGAACCTATTTACAAATGAATGATCATAGCCCCATTTTCTTAAAGCGCGAAGAAATAACATTGCAGGGACAAGGATTTATCAGCTTTGGGCAAAAAATAGCTATGGATAGTGAGTATTTATTGAGGTTTAAATTTTAAGCGACAACTGTCTTGAAAAACGTCGCCACTGCCAGGTCTAAATTCGGTACGCAGTATTAATAGGCAAATATTTTTTTCTGTGCTGTGAATTCATTGCGTAATATTTGTCTGTCTTTAGTGGATAAGGCGCTTAGTAATTTGGTGCGTTCTTCAAGAAAATATCGTAGTTGTTCTGGTGTCATCGCATCGCCTTTGCCAAACGGGCGATTGTACTCACGGGTTTCAGTAAAGAAAAAACGATGCAGGTCTGCATCGAATTCCATCCCACTATAAACCTCTTCAAATTGACTATCTGCCTGTTGTAAGTTTAATCGATGGCCCTGTATCGATAAACCATTTGCATAGCTATAAGGCGATAGCTCACCTATTGACTTAAATAATAGTAGCTCCTGATAAAACGTAATATGCTTTTTAGTAACAGAGCACAATAAATCATTAACATGGGTTAATTTTGAATATTGCAAGCAAATTTTAAATAAATACATCACGATATTATTTTGCAGCGCCGACTCTCCCGGTGAGACAGCAAGTCCAATAACTTCAGCTAATAATAAACCCGAAATGCGCAATCGATTAATTTTATTAAAGTAAATCTCATCCATAGGTAGCCCCATGGATGAGTCGGTGACTAAAGTTAATGTTCCTATAATTTTTTCCTGTCCATCAGGTAGTGATTTTATGGCAATGAATATTTTGCTTTCAGGTAATAAATGATATTTAGTCATGCGCAGGTCATTATCCTGTTTATGCAAACCAACTGAAATATACTGCTGGGTGACTAACTCAAGAGCCTGCTCCATTTCTTGAGTCGTTGTTGCGATCTTGTATTCTATGTCTTTCGTTATATTTAAAAGTTTAGATCTGCGAATACGTACACTACGTCTTTTCTCTACGTAGGTTTGGCTTTTATGCTGTTCGAGCATATATAATAATCCTGAAAAGTGGCTATATTATTTAATGGTTTGAAAAATATTTTCTATCCTATAGATATAGGCAATATCTAATGCTTGTAAAATAATTATGATTAAAACGTAAACTGGATCACACTAATTACGATATGTATCTGTAGAGAAGTTACTTGAGACGATACTGTCTAAGAATTAGTATATGTGAAAGTTATTAATCGTTAAGTGAGTAATACAGAGAAATAAATATTTGGCGATCACGTGCAGGTAGCTCTTGAATAGTGTCGCCAGATTGATTTTGTCCGATAGGAAAGCTAGTAGGGGTAAAATATTTGTTATCAGTTAAGTTGCGTGCATTCGCACTTATTTCCCATTGCGAATTTATGCGGTAAATTATTTTGCTGTTTAGTACCGCAATGGTATTTTGGTCCTGTAAAACATCGATGCCATCCTGAGCAATAACATTAATATTCCAGTTCCAGTCTTTACGCTGATAATTAAGTTGTGCATTACCATAGTTGTCAGGGGAGATAGAGCCCGGGTCACTAAACTCAGCACCAGATACCAGTACGTCAATATTTCTAGATATGATATGTGTTAAGCCAGTGTTTGCTGTCCAGTGAGAATTAATTTGCCATTGAAAATCCAGTTCTAGTCCTTGTACCTGTGTGTCATATGTGTTGTCAAAAATAGGTGCGGTTTGTGTGCTTCTTGTTGAAATAAAATCGCTATAGTCATTAAAAAACCAGGTTAAAATTATATTTTTATTATCAGTTGCATGTTGGTAAGCAAGCTCATAACTATTAACAATCACAGGTTTAATTGACAAGTTTGGCTCACCATTAATAATGCCTTCTACGTCGTACAAATCGCCCATTGACGGAGCTCGATATGCTCGACCATACATGAATTTTAATGAGTCATTTTCTGGCAAATTATAAAGCAGTGCTAAGCGGGGATTTAAGGTGTCACCTATATCGCTATAATTGTCATAGCGTAAGCCTGCTGTTAATAGCAGGTTGGTATTGATGTTAAATTGATCCTGAAAATATATGCCCTGAACTCGTCTCGTATTATCAAGAACAAAACGCTCTGTTGAGTCGCTAAACGAAGCAACAGGAATATCCATTATTGCAAAATATGCTCCCATACTAAATTGGTGATGAGCCTGTGTTAAGTAACTAAAATCAAACTGTAGTTCACTGGTGTTTTGTTGCCATTTGTCACCGAATGGTATGGTGTCAGTTGGCGACAGGAGAGTTTGTTGTTGGCGTTTATGAACTACCGTTGCAACTCTTGCGTTACCTTTCCATTGCTGTGGAAGTTTAAATTCTTGCTTAATATCTAAACTAAAACGTGAGCTATCATTGAAGTTAATATTATTGCTAATGCGGTTAAAAACATAATAGTCATTAAGCTGAGTGTCCATAAATTGTAATGACAACTGACTGCGTTTATAGGATAAATCGATTCGTCCTTCGAGCACTTCAACCGGATCAACAGTAGACAGGTTAAAATTATTTCTATCGGTTAGATCATTGTATGTCTGCCCATTATCTTTATAAAAATTAAACGCGAGGCTTGCATCAATAACTTTATTACTGCCTGTTACTAAAGCGCTAATATTTTTTGTGTTATTGCTGCCAGATGTGATGGTCGCTTCATTTTTGTGTTCGGTAATTATATTTATCACACCTGAGAATGCACCAGCTCCATAAATAGCCGAACCCGGCCCACGAATAAATTCAACCTGTTTTACATTGTATAAACTAAGAAGATGGTTTGCGAATGTGAATCCACCCGTATATTCATCATTAATTCTTAGCCCATCAATCATTAATAGAATATTCTTTCCATAAACATCTGATATTCCTCGGGCTAGAACTAAGCTTCTGTTAGATTCATGCGGTGACATATAACTTTGAAAACCGGGTACATAATTTAATAGATCGGTCAGGGTGCGAACGCCTAATTGAGTGATTCGATGTTTAGTTATTACACTGACCGATGATGGAGCTTCAATAAATGACTGCTCGGTGCGGCTTGCAATTGTTACAGGAACTTGAGAGAGCTCTTTGAGTGACATGGAGAGTAATTCGTCCATCTCAAATGCCGATGCTGGAAATGCACAGTATGATAAAAGAATGATTGATGATCTTATATCAATTGCTCTTTTCACTCTATAATGCCCCTTAAATAATTTTGAAAAATTAAAGAAAAGTCTGCTGAGTTTGTTTGAGTCGGAATATTGTCTTTTGTATATCTATATCGATTATAGCTGAATAAAACAATAGTGTTTGTAGGGAATTAAACAAACTTTAACTGCATACATATAGTTGAAAATGCCATCTTATAGCTGTTAAAACAGGCACGCTGCTTCAGGTGATATTCAATAATATTGGGTTCAATAGATGATTCTTATAGCTCTGACAGGCTTTGAGTTGAGGTGTTGTTTTTAATGATTTCATCTGTGACATTCCATTCAGTCTTGTTTAAAAGCACTTTCATCGTATCGAAAGAAGCAGCTTTCTTATAACATTTAATAAATGCCTGAGATGTTGGGATAAAATACCCATCAATCGGCCATCTGCTTCCAATCTGTGGTGGGTTCTTAAAGGTGCGGCTCTTATCTAAAAATGCCGCATAGGTTTTTACTGAATGCTCGGCGAAGCTCTAAAATAATAAATATCAGCTGATCGCGTGTAACAAACTCATCGGGGTAGGCCCAGGTGGTAGCTCCCATAATGTCATGCATTTTCCAATCGGTTTTAGGTGTGTCGGGATGTTCATTATGACAAGTAGCAATAGGGCTTAGATGCTGAAGATAAAAGTCTGGTTTCGCTCTGCTGTGCTTATTTAGGTGTTCGTTATCCTGATTTGCGTGTAATTAAAGCACAAATGCATAAAGATGAAATTCAAATGCAGTTGGTGTTTAAATAATAAACTATCTTTGATTTTAGTGGTTGTATCGCTATGGTCCCACTAAGTATAAACTTTATATTTTTTAAGGTTTAGAGGAGCAATCGATGCAGTATAAACTCAAGTAAGAGACACAAAAGTAATAAACCACAAAGCCGCCATTCCCGATACATTCAAAGTTAACGTGACAGCAGTGGTAATAAATAGCGATAATTAATTTAATCGATCTAATGGCTGCTGACGGTAGAACAGGCATAACTGCTGATACATTTCAGGATAATAACGTTGCAGTTGTACAGGTAGTTGAAAAAAACATTCACTGATCACCGCAAAAAATTCTGCCGGACTTTCTGCACCGTAAGGGTCGATGCGGGTTCGATGATGATGCTCAACCTGCAGGCCTAAATCTTTATAAACCCGGGTCAGTATTTTTATCCATGATCGGCGACTCATATCCGTATGTAACGGTGGCATACCATCAGCGGCACCATTGAGCATATCAAGCTTGTGGGCAAACTCGTGCACAATCACGTTGGATGCAGCGCCGTGTGTTTTGACTTTTTTGTCCGGGCGGGCATCGTCCCATATGTCATCCCAGGCCAGAATCACCGGGCCACGGCCCCAGGCTTCACCTTCGAGCACCGCATCCTGTTCATGCACAACTCCGGCGGCATCTTTAACTTTACGATGCACAATAAATGGCCCGTCATACACAATCACTTCAAGCCAGCCATCATAATAATCCATATCCAGATTTAATATGAGCAGGCAGGCGGTGGCGGCAATTACGCAACGCTGATAGTCGTTTAGCTCGAAGTTATTGGCGCCGACAAACACTTTTTTATCTAAAAACTCGCTGCTTAATTCGCGCAACTGCAATAGCTCGTGATGGCTCAAGTGATAATGTAACAGTGCATCATTAACCACGTCTTTCCATAATTTTTCGGGGATACGTTTATGGCGTAAAAACCGTTGTTTTCGCCAGCGCTTAAATCGTTGTAACATTATGCTTTATCTCAATTAAATTATTTGTGATCACTATGACCGGTTTGTTCAAATAAATTCGAACCTGCATCACTATTGGTCCCCGTGCTCCTGAGGTGAATGCATACCACAGTTACAGTCTGCTATAGATTCCCGACAAAAGCCTATGGGATAACAGAGAATGTTAGTGTTCAGCTTAAATTAACACTTCCATGCTTATGTTCCAAATTGATTTTAATGTAAGCTGAGTGACAGTTAATAGTTATGAACTTTGTTAGGATTATGCTAATAGTAATTTAAATGCTTTGTTGTTACACATAAATAAATTAAGGATAAATATGAAAATTTCATTTCACGGTGCGGATCAGGGCGTTACCGGTTCCTGTCATTTAATTGAATGTGGCGGTAAGCGAATTTTAATTGACTGTGGAATGTATCAGGGGGGACGGGAGCTGGTGGCAGAAAATGCCGAGCCCTTCGGGTTTGATCCGGCATCCATTGATTTTCTGTTATTAACCCATGCGCATCTCGATCATTGCGGGCGTATTCCTCTACTGGTGAAGCGTGGCTTTAGCGGTGAAATCATTACGACAGCGGCAACCGTAGAACTGTCGCGACTGGTGATGCTTGACTCGGCGGGTTTACAGGAAGAAGAAGCGCGCTATAAAGTGCGTAAAGCCAGACGCACTGCCAATCATAATTCTCAATCTCTGGCAGATATTGAACCTTTATATACCACCATAGATGCTTTAAACAGCCTGGATTATTTTGGCCGTAAAATGGCTTACGATAATGCCGTAGAAATTGCACCAGGCATTAATGTACAGTTTATTAATGCGGGGCATATACTCGGTTCCGCCAGTATTGTGTTAGAGCTACAGGAAGGCGAGCATAAGCACAGCATTATATTTTCCGGTGATCTGGGGTATAGCGACCGTGCCATATTACGCAATCCGTCCTGTGCACCGCATGTGGACACGGTGGTAATGGAAACCACCTACGGTGATCGTTTACATAAACAGTTACAGCCCTCAATAGATGAGCTGTATGAAATTATAAATGAAACTATCGGGCGCGGTGGCAATGTTATTATTCCGACTTTTGCTTTAGAGCGCACTCAGGAAATTCTGTATTATTTACGTGAAGGCGTAAACAGTCATTCCATAAAACATTTTACCAATGTGTTTCTGGATTCACCGATGGCGATATCCGCCACCCAGATTTTTGAACGTCACCCCGAGTGTTACGATCAGAAAACACTTAAAGCTGCAGTGGGTGGAAAAGATCCATTCAGTTTACCCGGTTTGCGCTTTACCCGCGAAACCGCAGAGTCGATTGCCATCAGTCAGATTGAAGGCGGGGCAGTAATTATGGCGGGCTCCGGTATGTGCACCGGCGGACGTGTTCGACATCATTTAAAGCACAATTTGTGGGGCAGAAAAAACAGTGTAGTGTTTGTTGGATATGCGGCGCACGGAACTTTAGCGCGACGTATTATCGATGGCGCTGAGCGGGTGAAAATTTTCAGTGAAGAAATTCCCGTAAATGCCAGCATTCATACCATTGGTGGTTTTTCAGCGCATGCGGATCAGGCTGAATTATTGCAATGGCATAAACAGACCGCTAATCCGAAAACCACTTTTCTGGTGCACGGTGAGCAGGAGAGTATGAATGTATTTTCAAAAAAACTGCATAATACAAAAGTCATAATGCCGAAGTTGGGTGAGGAGTTTGAGCTGGAGTAAATTGTTTATAACTACTCTATTCTTTGTAAAACCATTGTAACTGAAATAATTATTATAAATCACTGTGTCCCGTTAACTTAAAAGTTTTGTCATTCCCGATAAAATATTTTAGAAAGATTTTAAACAGGCTTTGCCTGGCACTTTAGGGCGTAGGGCAGGAGCCCGAAGTAATGCTTTTGTCGGCAATCTAGTGACATTACCGCGTTTAAAGATCACTGATCTCCGAGCAATGCTATAGACATTGGCATTCGGAAATAACGATGGTGTGTTTTTATTTTTTCATGTCTCTTAATTTTCTGAGACACTGACAAGTTGCTATATCAAGCATATCGTGACTACGTTAAAAAGTTAACGGGTCACTAGTGAAAACGCTTAAATATTTTTATAGCTTTGTAGTGGCATACTAAATCAAATTTCACGATCTAATATACTTATAAGCCGCGACTTTGATTATATCATTAAACACAAACCAGACTAATGCATACGCCCACATCCACATTGCATATTCCCAGCCAATCGGGGTAATCATAATGCCGTAAACCGCAATCAATGTGCCTAGCACGCGGGTTAAAAATGTTGCATTAAATAGTAGCCATGAAGGGTAGGGCTTTTTCCAGAACCAGCCATCGGTGCGGGTATTGTAAATGGTGCCGTGTCCGGCAATGACCAGTTTGGCGAAAAACATCGATTGAATCATTTCTTCAGAAAACTTTAACTCTAATAAAATATAAAAAAGTAAAAATGATGACACCACCCCGGTGATACCCAGCACACTGGAAATGGTTAAAATTTCTTTCATATTCCAGCGCACCGGTTTGCAATCGACTTTGGTGTTGTCTGAGGCAATGGCGAGGATGGGAATGTCATTGAGCAGTGCCAGCACAATAATCATTAAGGCGCTAATCGGATAAAAGTTGAACACTACTATCGCCAGTGTCATAAATAAAATAATACGAATGGTTTCGGCGATGCGAAAAATCGAATAACTTTTCATGCGTTCAAAAGTAATGCGCGCCTGTTTAATCGCATCATTTATTACCGATAATCCCGGTGCGGTTAAAATAATATCGGCGGCGGCGCGTGCTGCATCGGTGGCATTGGAAACCGCAAAACCACAGTCAGCTTTTTTCAGTGCGGGTGCATCGTTTACCCCGTCGCCGGTCATGGCCACAATGTGACCGGCTTTCTGTAAGCGCTCAACAATTAAATATTTATCTTCCGGGATAACTTCGGCAAACAGATCAACATTTTCAATCATGTCGATAATGACCGACTCATGGGTGTGAATAAATTCACGGTCGAGCAGACGGGTGTCGTAAAGCTGTTTAACATTTTGCATTACTTCGTCGGCAAACTTTCTGGCCTCTGCCTGCGTAACCTCTTTATACAGACGCTGATAAATGGCACTCGCCATGGCCTGTGCCAGTGCCATTAATTCCTGGCTGCCACTACCGGTAAGCTGGTGGGAGCGAATCGCTTCACCTTCCAGCCCGAGCAGGCGACCGACTTCTTTGGCAATGGCCATGTGATCGCCGGTGACCATTTTTACCCGCACGCCATAATTTTTCATGTCGGCGATTACCTGCTTTGAATCGGTGCGCGGCGGATCGTAAAGGGGAATTAAACCAACAATGGTTAATGCTTCATCCGCTACTTTTTTACCCACCGCCAGTGTGCGGTAACCTTTGGATGCGAGCTGATCAACCAGCTCATTAATCATCAGAATTTCCTTGTCCGGTAAGTTCGTCATATTAATTAAAATCTGCGCTGCACCTTTAATAACCGTGAAGAGTTGCTCGCCGGATTTAATTTCAGCTTCTGTGCGTTTACTAATCGGGTCGAAGGGCTGGAAGTGGAGTTGCTGATAGGGTTTTAAATTAACCTCGGGTAAGTTTTCATCGATGTAATGAAAAATCGGTAATTCAATTGGATCATTGTTTTCCAGCTTTGAAGCAAGTGCCGCCAGCTCAAACAGTTCGGTCTGGTTATAGCCCTGCATTACAATCGGCTCGGCCACCTGCATGCGATTTTCAGTTAAGGTGCCGGTTTTATCCGAACAGAAAATATCCACGCCGGCAAGTTCTTCAATGGCGGTAAGTTTGCTGACGATTGCCTGCTTGCGCGCCAGGTTCATGGCACCCACCGCCATCGTAACCGACAGCACCGCGGGTAAAGCTACCGGAATTGCAGCAATGGTGAGCACCAGTGAAAAGCGCGCAATTTCAATAAAACTTTCATGGCGAAACAGTGCAACCATAATAATTAACAGCACCAGCGCCACGGTGAGCATAATTAAAAAATTACCAATTTGAATGACCATTTTCTGAAAATGGCTGCGCTCTTCGAGGGTGGCTTTGGCCACCAGTGAAACGACTTTTGAAAAGTGGGTATTGGCACCGGTGTTAACAACCACCGCCAGCATTTCGCCCTGTTTGATAATGCTATTGGCGTAGGCAACTTCGTTGGTTTTGCGACTTACCGGCAGTGATTCTCCGGTTAATGCCGATTGATCAATCAGTAAATAATCGCCGGAAAGTAATTGCACATCGGCGGGAATAATATCGCCGATGCGCAGCTTAATAATATCGCCGGGTACCAGTTCGCGGGTGGAAACACGACTGAAAATGCCATCGCGTAGTACACTGATTTGCTGATCCATTTTTGCTTTGAGTGATTTCAGTGCATTGAGTGCGCGGTGCTCCTGCATAAAATCCAGCCCCGCATTTACCAGCAGCATTACCAGAATAATAATAAAGTCATGCCACTTCTGTACACTGGCAGAGAGCAGGGCGGCGACTTCAATCATCCACGGAATCGGGCCCCAGAAACGCCGGAAGATACGGTGCACAATGGATTCTTCCTGCTCATTAATTTCATTGTAACCATATTTTTCTAAACGTTTGTCAACTTCGTTGCGGGTGATGCCGGTGTCAGCATTGACGTTAAACTTTTTTAGCGTTTCGTCTATATTTTGCTGGTTGTAGTTGTCGGTGTTCTGCTGGGTGTTTTGCGACATTTTTATTTCCGGTTATTGTTTTTTTAATGCTGAGGTGCAGTGGCAGGATAAAAAATTTAACCGCTTTAATATTGCATCGTCATACCAGTGCAGCAATAATCAGGAGTGATTATGTATAGCATTTAAATTAAAACCTCTGTGTTTGTGTGTCAGGATGTCAATTGATTAAAAAATCAAACCTGTCGAACCCAGCGCACAATATCCGCTGCACTCATTGCTCCCGCCTGCCGTGCAATTTCTTTGCCGTGCTTAAACACGGCAATTGTTGGAATGCTGCGAATAGAAAATCGCCCGGCAATTGCCTGTTCATTTTCGGTATTGAGTTTTGTTAGTCTGTAGTTCGGCTCCAGCTCAGCACTGGCCTGCTGAAATGCAGGTGCCATCATTTTGCACGGGCCACACCAGGGTGCCCAGAAATCGACAACCACGGGAATGTCATTTTTAGTGATGTGTTTATTAAAGCTGGCACTATTTAATTCTGTAACCTGTGCATTAAAAAGTGGTTGATGACATTTTCCGCATTTTGGATTATCCGCAAGTCGGGCCATGGGAGTACGGGTCATGGGAATACGGTTAATGGCATTGCAGTGGGGGCAGACAATATGTTGAGCTTCACTCACGTTTTATTCTCCGTAAATATTTTATTAAAATGTTTCTGTTTGAAGGCGGCGTAGTTTTGATTCCAGAGTATCTATCTGCTCCATCAGTTCAAGCGCCAGTGCAATTCCCGCCAGGTTTATATTCAGGTCGCGCTGCAAACGCATGGCAATTTGCGCTCTATGTAAACTGTCAGCCGTAAATCGCCATGGGGTGATTTGTTTACCATGGGTTTTATGTGAGATAGGCTCTAGGGCGCCTTCTTCAACCAGTTCGATAATCCATTCTGCAGAACGACAACAGGAACGACTTAAATCATTTAAGCTTAACTCGGTTTGTTCATCGAGCAATATGCCATTTATTATTTTCTGATTCATGGTGCTTATACTCCCAGTTTGCTGCGCGGATTGTATGGCAGCTCCTGTTGCATTTTTTGGTAGAGTTCTCTGGCTTTATCTGTATCGGCAGGGGGTAATGTAATTTGAATGACGACATACAAATCACCTGCAGTTGCCGCAGAATTTTGTGCTGGAATACCTCTGCCTTTTAAGCGCATCTTGCGATTATTTGGCGTGTTGGTTGCAATTTTTAAATCCACCGCACCATCAGGCGTAGGTACTTTTATACTGGCACCTAATGCCGCCTCCCATGGTGTCACCGGTACATCAAGATATACATCATGACCTTCTACCCGATAGATACTATGCGGGTTAAATTCAATTTCCAGATAGAGATCACCCGCCGGTGCCGCACCCATGCCCGCAGAACCCTGGCCACTTAAACGAATACGCTGCCCCTGCTTAACCCCTTTGGGAATTTTAACATTGAGGGTGCGCTGTTTATTGATTACATGTCCGCTGTTATCAATTTCCGGAGATTGCAAAACAATGCTACGGGTGGCGCCCTGATAAGCATCTTCCAGATTAATCAGTACTTTGGCATGATGGTCTTCACCACGCACCTGATAGCTGCCACGATGTTGGCCGGCGCGTTCCTGACCACCGTGCTGAAAACCACGACCGAACAGCGATTCAAAAAAATCACTGTAATCCGCATCATTACCACCGGTAAAACCACCGCCGTTAAATTCAAAACCTGCATCCCAATCGGGTGGCGGATTAAAGTCCTGTCCGGCTTGCCAGTTCTGACCAAGCTGATCATAAGACGCACGTTTTTCAGGATCTTTTAACACTTCATAGGCTTCACCAAGTTCTTTAAAACGCACTTCTGCATCGGCTTCTTTACTGACATCCGGATGATATTTGCGCGCCAGTTTTTTATAGGCGCGCTTAATCTCAGCCTGAGTTGCATCTTTTTTTAACCCGATAATCTCATAGTAGTCTTTAAAGTCCATAAACGCTCCGCTATAAAAACAATATAATTTATGTTTATTTTAAAAGTATAGCCAGTTATATGGCTGTCACCTGAGTGACATTCAAGTTTTTTTATGATGAAATTTATGTCGCATGGATTATCGAATCAGATTGATTTAGTTGATATAAATTAAACATGTTGAATTACTGAGTTAAAGCGCACTTAAATTAATATTCCCTTAAGATTATTTATTTAAAACAGGTTTATGATTAAAATTCAGTATTTTTATCAGGAGATAAAAAGTGAAAAGAGATCCTGTTTACTATGCCTACTGTAAAGATGTATTGTTAAAAACCCGTTTATTTAATGGGCTGAATGAGTCTGTGCTGGATGATATGCTATCGCTGTTCAGGCGTGATACCTGGCGGCGCGGTGCGCAACTGGATGCAGATATTTTTAAGCAACGTTTTTATATTATTATCGAAGGGCGCCTGGAGGTCACTCGGGTGAATCCGGATACGGGTAAGAGCATTACGCTGGCCTTACTTGGCCCCGGTGATGGCGTGGATGTAGTAACTCTGTTAAATAACGATCCCCATGAAATTCAGCCGTTGGCACTGGATGATATTTCACTGATTTCTGTGCCCATCAAAGATGCCCGTGACTGGATCGACCGGCATCCGGAATTTAATCGAAATTTTTTGCCTTATCTGGGGGAGCAAATGCGCAAGCTTGAAGATCTGAGTACTGATCTGGCTCTGTACGATACCATGACCCGGTTGGCGCGCTTAATTCTGCGTCATGTGATTCCACATCATCCGAAGTCTAAAGAGCACACCTATACGCTGGATTTAATAAATGATTTGCACGATGAGTCTCTAGCTCGCATGGTGGGCTCGGTGAGACAGGTGGTTAATCGTCATCTTCAGCACTGGCGCAAAGAGGGTGTATTACATAAGAAAAATTTCAAAACTGAAGTTACACAGCTCGAAGCGCTGCATGATTATGCTAATGACGGGCACGATCACCTGCAGAAGAAAAGCGGTTAAGTTTTGTAGGATTCAATGATAGCTGTCACTCAGGTGACTGTGTTATTTCTGTATTTATTTAAACTAGATACAACTATGAGGTTTACTTATAATTCGCGAAAATAATTAATATGTTTAATCACGGGTGTCACGTTAGGTTTTTTTGAAATCTTTCCAAAAATTTTATCGGGAATGACGCCGCATTTTAAGTTAACGGGTCAGCTATGATGCCAAATACAAGCTGCATATCTATTTTTGATAATGAACTGAAGTGTCGGCAGGCGATTAAAAACCTGCAGTCGCGGCATTATAGTTTGCGCAATGTCAGTATTATTGCCAGAAATAATGTATGCAATGAACTATATGAGATATTTAATGACGCTATATCTCTGGATGTGAGTGGTATCGGTCAGCTGCAGGTGGCTGGACAACTGGTTGACGTCTATGCTCATCTTCAGAGCCTTGAAAATTCAGGCCAGTTAAATTTACAGGGTAGTGCGTTTGATATGCTGCTGTCTAAAATTGGCGTACCGGCTAAACACATAGCTGAATATCAGCAAGCGGTTATTGATAATAAAATATTGCTGCTGGTGCTGGATGCTCAGCAAAAGGTAGAGCAGGCAAGTGAAGTATTGCATAATGAATGTCAGCAGGTAACGGTGCATCGAATGTGAATTTTATAAAAGTTCAATATAAGTTTAATAATATCAGAGTGTCATATTTACCTGTCATATATGAACGTATATACTCATTAGAATAATTTAACAGAGAAAAATATGATAGCTGTATTCCTGGTTAATGGCCTGATTGTTTCAATTGCGGTTATCATTCATTACGAATTTTTATTTCGTATCACAATCATTGTTCCTAAAATGAAAATTAAGCACCGCTTTAGAATTGTTATTGGCGTGTTTACCGCACTGATTGCCCATGCAATTGAAATCTGGTTGTTTGCACTGGCATATTTTTTTATGAACAAGACTGAAGGCTGGGGTAGTTTGCAGGGAAATTACAATGGCAGTCTGATGGACACCGCTTATTTTTCTTTTACCACATTTACCACTCTCGGCTTTGGTGATATAACGCCACATGGTCATATTCGTTATTTAACCGGTATTGAATCCTTAACCGGATTAGTGCTGATTACCTGGACTGCATCATTTCTGTATTTTGAAATGCAGCGTTACTGGGATTTAAACTAAAGATCACTCCTGCATTTTAATCTTGTGTAGGAGCAACCTTTAGTCGCAATTAAATGAACTGTTACCCTTATCTTGCGGCGTAAATGCTCCGTCCAGAGCAAGTATCTCTTTATCTTTTTCTGGAACATTGCACCGTATCAGGCCTCTAGTTAATGTTTTAAAAAGCTAACGGGTCAGCAATGAAAATTAATATGCTTGTAGTGTTAACCGGGTACAGGAAATATGCGGTATAATGATTTTTTCTTGTAAACAATAAAACGGCTGTCTCGTTAATTTTTTATTACTCAAATCCGTCTTATGCCGGCCAAAAACATGCTGCTGCATATTTGTTTAAACTTATATCCTACTGTTTAATATTTATCAGTAGTGCTCGTTAATTGATATGAAAAGCGCTTCAAAGTTAATGGGGCGGCCGTGAAATTAAACTTAAAAATTCCTCATCTATGCTTTTCGAAACTCTTCAGTTAACACCAATTCAACTCATCTTTTCGGTTATTATTATTTTTCTGGCATACACCGTTAAAGGTTTGTCAGGTTTTGGCTCCGGTTTGATTGCTATTCCGTTTCTGGCAATGATATTTCCAGTGGCATTTATTGTGCCGGTGTTAGGGCTATTAAGTTATAGCGGCACAATTATGCAAAGTGTGCATTTGCGCAAACAGGTTGCATGGCGAGATATGTTACCGCTACTGCCATTTTCTTTTGTCGGTATTTCTGTCGCCGTATGGTTACTGGTGACGGTTGATCAAAATACACTGATTTTATATTTAGGCCTGTTTGTGGTGAGTTATGCAATTTATTCACTATTGCCGTTACCTGATGCACGAGGTGGTCGTGGCTGGGCGGTGCTTGCTGGAAGTTTAGGCGGCATGGTCGGCGCGCTGTTTGGAACCGGCGGGCCTTTTTATGTGGTGTATCTAAAAATGCGCAAACTGGATAAAGGTGTTTTTCGTGCCACTATCGCGATGATATTTTTATTTGACGGCGGTGTGCGTATCGTGGGGTATGCGATAAATAGCTTGTATACATTGCAGGTTTTGTGGATGTTACTGATACTGTTTCCAGTTTTATTTGCAGGGTTATATGTGGGGCATCATTTGCATATTAAAATTAATCAGACTCGGTTTAATCAGATGATTAGTTTGTTATTACTGTTTAGTGGTGCGATGTTGATTTATAAAGCGCTGTGAGTATATTAGAAACAATTGTTCTCTGGCCCGAGTTTAGTCGGGTATATTTTTAGGGTGTATTTTAAATAAAAAAGGGGTGCATATAGCACCCCAATTCTCAAACAGTATTTTTATTATTATTTAATCTTTATTGTTCCACCAGTTCATAAAACCGTATCTATCATGTTCAATGTTGCGATTAATTTTAGCCGCATTGCTCATTACATGATAAATATAATTTTGTTCCTGTACTCCGTGCATTAAATAAGCACCCGGGCCTGTGGCATAGATGGCAACATCTTCCGCTAAATATCCATATGATAGAGAAGATACGGTGTATATATGACTTATTTATTAAGGCTAAATGAAGAATTAGTGAAGGCGATTAATTATTTTAGTTTGTATGTTTAAGCATGAGCGTTCTGACAAACGTTTAGTAAGGTTTAAGAATTTGTGTTCTGTTAAGTTCATTGGAGACATTCCTTATCCATTGGGGAGAAGGCCTGGATGAGGAAGCAGTTAAATCAAAAAGTTATCTCTATTAATCACCCTCACCCCAACCCTCTCACTAAGGGGAGGAGGGAGTTAATGGGACAGTAGTGATAAAACCTTAAAGTTAATTTTTTTATGAGTATTCGTTAAGGTTGAAGTTGCATGAAACTTTGACAAAAATTAAAATTTACATCACAGATGTGCGTGTAATATTTTAATGCTTTGGATTAGGGAAATCCAAAATAGGCTGAGTGGGGTAGGCAACTGAACATTCATCTGCCGATGATTTTACCAGTGATTTTTTAAGTGCTGCATCAGCATTTAACCATTCGATGCGCAAATCATCGGTTAGCCCTGCCTGTTTAATTGAGTCCGAAAGAAGTTGTGCGCGGAGTTCGAACAGCTCCTCGCTGATCATCATATGTTGGTGTGCCGATTTAGGGCTTTTTCCACCATATATTTTCGGGCCGCCCATTAACTGGGTCATAAAATCCGTTTGCTGTTCCTCTAAAATTTGTTGAGGTTTATCCGTGAAGTATTTCCTTAACCAGCTATGTGCATAAGCCTTGTCATAAAAAATTTTATGTACCTTGACCAGTGTTTTTTTTCCGCCGATTCGATCGTAAAGTGTTTTATCTATTGCCATAATCGTTAAATGTATTCTTTATAAAGTATTCTCAGGAATATAGACTATTTTCAGGATAAATTACTAATTATTATATGCCATAGATCTAACTTTAGGGGTCGGAGTCATGCTCGTGAGTATCTAACAGGAAACAGCGTTTATTTCGAGCATGACTCCGACCCCTTGCCTTAAAAAAATAGAATTTAAAGCTGGGTGTTCCTTTAGTTTTTTAGTTTTAGTTCATACCTATAATGCCGATTAAATCGTTTAAATATTCAATAAAAAACCAACATTAAAACGCTGCGTATTTTATATGATACCCAAAACCATTCTTGTTAGAGATGGCTGATATTGTATTAATGCCTTGATGCAGGCCACTGGTTTTTAAGAGCTGGTGTTTTTATTTTTAGCCCCAGGTTCTAAGCAAGGGATTACTGAAGAAAGCAGGGGTGTTTATTTTATAAGGTATTGAGTATATTAGAAGCAATTGTTCTCTAGTCTGGGTCTGGGCTATGGTTCTCTGACCCAAGTTTGGCCTTGATATCGAATGAAGCATGTAACATGAAAACTATTCTGTCAGTTATATTCTGGATCTGCCTCTACCTGTTTATGGTGTTGGCGCCACTATTGATTCTTATTCTCGGTGAGGTGCCAGCGGGTTCCGGGTTCTGGTGGGATTTTTCAATGGCCATGGGGTTTACCGGCATGGCGACAATGAGTGTGCTGTTTCTGCTTACCGCTCGTTTCCGGCGTGCATGTGCACCTTTTGGTATCGACATAATTTACTACTTTCACCGCTATCTGGCCGTTTTAGCGGTGCTAATGATTTATATACACTACCTCATTATCCGCATCGTCAATGAGGATGCACTCGGAACATTCAATCCACTGGATGCGCCCTGGCATATGACATCTGGCCGCGTCGCTCTGATCCTGCTCACTGGGCTCATCATCACATCGCTGTGGCGCAAACCGTTACGGATTCATTATGATCAATGGCGCATGCTGCATATCGTGCTGGCAGTATCAGCCTTTCTGCTGGCAATGGGACATATTCGGGGTGTAAATTACTACATTGAAGCCCCAGCCAAACACTGGCTATGGAGTGGTTATAGCCTGATATGGGTGTCTCTCATATTGTATATAAGAGTACTCAAGCCCTGGAAAATGCATAATAAACCCTACCGCGTGGCCGAGCTACGCCAGGAGCGCGGTAATAGCTGGACACTGGCGCTAGAGCCAGAACAACATGAGGGAATGGATTTCATGCCCGGTCAGTTTGCCTGGCTGGTATTGCGGGCATCTCCCTGGCACGTCAAGGAGCATCCTTTTTCCATCTCTTGCAGTGCGGCCCAACAGGGCCGGCTGGAATTCACCATCAAAGAGCTGGGAGACTTTACCCGCACAATTAAGCAAATTGAGGTTGGTGAGCGAGCTTATCTGGATGGGCCATACGGGATATTCAGTACAAACCTGCATCCGAATGCAGCGGGTTTTGTGTTTATCGCCGGGGGGGTGGGGGCCGCACCAATAATAAGTATGTTACGCACCCTGGCAGACCGCCATGACAACCGGCCACTGTGGTTTATTTATGCCAATAATCGGTGGCAGGATGTGATTTTTAGAGAGCAGCTGGAATTACTGAAGGCACGTTTGAAACTCACTCTAGTGCATGTACTGACTGAGCCACCAGCCGACTGGCAGGGTGAATCCGGTTTCATTACGCCGCAGCTATTACAAAAAACACTGCCTTCGGACGCACATAAGTTTGAGTATTTCCTGTGCGGCCCCCAGCCCATGAGTCATGCAGTGCATCAGGGGCTAAATACCCTGCAGGTGCCATTAAGCCAAATACACTTCGAACTTTTCGATCTGGTGTGAGGGGAATCAAGAGCATGCGTAAGCGTTGGGCAAAAATTATAACTTTACTGACAGCGGTACTGGTCATTTTACTGTCCATCATATTTGCTATTCAGCAGAATACTCCGCAATCCATCGCGCCTTCACTGACAAAAACGCAAGACCGTTACGCACCTGCGGAGGTTTTATCTAAACCTGATATGCAAAGGGCGGCATTACTCGCGGCGGGACGCAGGGTATTTGAAACAAAGGGCTGTATGCGCTGTCACTCCATCGCGGGTAAAGGTAATCCACGCATTGCGCTGGATGGCGTGGGAGATCGTCTAACAGCAAAAGCGATTCGCCAATGGATACTGGCGGCGGATGAACTTAAAGCACAATTATCTACTCGCACCATTCTGACAAAACAGACATATCGTGACCTGGCCGATGAAGAAATGGCTGCGCTAGTTATCTATCTACAGGGTTTACCGTCAGTTACAAATGGTAAAATGTAAAGTTGCCAGAAAGACTAAGTAAAATTGGGAGCTTGCAGAGATAATTATTTAATTAGTGACTTACTATAACGTTTATTAAGCCCACCTTTCATCCGCTCGGGTCAAGATCTCGACCGGTATATTATTTTACGTCCTTTGCTGTAAGCGAGGTAAAAAAGTCGATAAATTGATCATCAAAAAGAATGTTCGAATGCCCACTATTATATCTAAAACAGATTAAAAATATTTGTTTATACCCAACTACATTATATTCTTTCATGTTTTGCCAGTTACTAATATCGTTAGTTATTTTCTCGCCTTATATTTTCAGATTATATTTTCAGATTATATTTTCAGATTATATTTTCAGATTATATTTTCAGATTATATTTTCAGATTATATTTTGTAGGGTAGAGGAGTATTCACCAGAATTTAAAGCGGGCGGATGCTGCTTATACTGATTTATTGGCGCCGGCCACTAATGTATAGGGCAAATATTAATATCTTCAAGGGTAATATCCAGGTGCTTGGGTGGATGATTAATAACTAGCTGTATATTATGGATTATGCCTTGTGTATAGAGAGAGATTCTTCCGCGTGTGTATAGTTTTTCGCTGTAGATGGTTGCTTCAAATTCATTAATAATAATTTCATGAGAGCCATTTTCATCGCAATAGGTGAGTGAAACTATCAGCTTTTTTGAATTTATTTGCTGTAATAAGTACATCGCATCTTTTTCAGGATACACATCGATTCTGGCCATGATATCTTTTACGTAATGCGTTATTTCGCTTGGCTTTTTAAAGTCAGAGGTGACAATATTAGTTGAGTTTTTTAATTGTTCGTTATCCATGATTGATCAATTTTTTGTTGTGGTTAAGCATATACACGTTAGTGCATAAAAAAAGGTTCCATAAAAGTGAAATTATTTTCAAAATCCTATATTCATAATAGAAGCTAGTAAGTTGAAAAAACTCGTTATTTGTTGTTTAGGCCTCTTGTCAATGAATTATGTGTAAAAGTATAAAAAACAGGGCATTTTTCAAGATTTGCACAGTTTAGTTAATATAAATCAAATAAGTATTTTGTTTGAGCAGGAAAATGTAAGTAATAGGAGGGTTTATTATGAGTATTTTAAATGTAATTGTTATTTTTGTTCTGTTTACTGTGTGTGTGACATTAGTGTGGGGTGTTACATCTATGGCACATGGTGGCTTATATGATCGTGATCACAGTGAAAAGCTTATGGTGGCGCGTATTGGAGTGCAGGCTGTAGCCTTCGCTATTATAATATTAGCGTTGATTTTTGCTTATTTCTGAGATTTGCTCATAGATCAAAGTGTGCATATGTCGGCAAAGAACTGGCTTGATTTTGTGTGTAATATGCATAATAACGAGCCAGTAAATAAGAGCGCTCTTTAGATATGGCAGAAGCGGGTTAAAGTGTTAATTTATCATAATAATATTTATACATTGGATACTATCCAAATAAATTATTATAAAGGCATACTGCACCATTTAGAGCAAGCAATATGAAAACTATAGCTAAGACTTTGCAGGGAATGCATTTTGATTTTTCCGTCTGATTTTTGTTCTGCCGGTTTTTCATCTTTTATCTGGCCCAGCAGGTAAGCCCAGAAACAACCCAGGTAAAAGCTTTGCAGCTACGACTAACAACCCATGTCCATGCCACGCAAACAATATTAGAAACCCATGTCCAGGCAACACACACTATATTTGATACCCATGTCCACGCCACGCAGACAACATTGGATACCCAGACCCATGCTTTACAAAACCAGGAGCAGGGTGCCCAGTCGCAACATTCATTGTAGCCCTGATCTTCTCTGCGAGAGCACTCATTGTAGCCTCGGTCCTCTTCTTCAGCGCACTCACTATAACCCCGGTCTTCCTCTTCAGCACATTCTCGTGTTCTTGTTTCTTCCCATTCTGCACATCTTCTTTGAAGGTTTTCAGACCAGTCGCATGCCGCAATTAATGCATCTCTTATTTTTTTAATTAACCATTCAACTGCACAGACAATGCCGGTAACTATCCACATGATGCCGGCAATAATTACACCAATAATTTCGAAAATTATTTTTAAAACCCATATAATCACGCTAACTATAAATGCCAGTAACATCCAGAGGGCATAATAAATAGCACCAATAATATAAAGCAGAATAGCACCAATAAATGACCAGACACATTTTACCCATTGACCAAAAACTTTTTGTGCAAGTTTATCTGTTGATTTTTTTACGTCATCAATAATAACTGTTCTATCATTGTTAGCGGATATGGTAGAGGTGACTTCATTAGCGTCAACGCGGCCCACTTTTTTGCAGTTTTCTAAAAGCGCTTTGGCGGTATCAAAAATTTTTCTTAAACCTGGAACGCAATCAATTGAAGATTCTAAAAAAGAAGAGCCGGTAGAGTTTTGCACAACATCAGTACAGTCAGCTGCAAAACTATCGAGGTTAGTTTGATTTAGTACAGGCTCGCCACTTGAGCATTCACATATAGGGTTGCTTTCATCATAACAGTCTTCGAACAAACTAATGGTTGGGCACGCCGGCCTATTGCCAGCAGAAGCACTATTGCAAGCCGCTACTCGATACGCAGCCAGTTCCATTGGGTGTGTTTCATAATCAAAACCATTGGCAACCCAGCATGACAGATAGTTCATAATAAATGGGCGAGCAAACCCGAGCCCATAGCCATTGAGAGTTTGTTGAATCTGCAATACATGAACACCTTCATGAATAAAAATGGCAAGGCCGTCTTCGCTGCAGGGGTTCCAGGAAGCCGGGTCGAAGTAAATTCCTATACCACTAAGATTGTATGTGTCAGGAAGGGTGATTGCATCTTGTCCGGTGCTGAGTACGTGTGGTATGCCTTTGTAGAAATCAACCTTGTCCCAGTCAACTGTCGGGAACACCACTTTTAGTAATTCAAGAACGCATTCGGGTAATTCTTGTTTTTCGGGGAAAAACCATCGCCAGACATCATTGCTCGCTTGCTTCATTGTGTCACACCATGCACCCATCTTAATCTCCTTATTATGCTTGCAGTTGAGCTACTGAAAAACGATATGAAACCTGTTTTGAATATAGAATTATTTAAATTAACCACAAATAAAAATGAATGATTTAAGGGATGTTGATAACTGAAAGCGGTTTACAGTTTTGCACATTCTAAAAATGCTCTGCTATTTTCATATTTTATTTATGATTCTATGAGTTAATATATCGGTATATATAGTCCCATACAATGGATGATTTATAGAAATAAACATCAGACGTAACGGATAATTTTTGTAGGAATCAGATTACAATTCAATTAAAAATTCGTGCTGAAAAATGTCGAGCCAAAAAGTATGGATTCAGAGAATGCGGAGATAGTGGAAAATGCAGGAGGTTCGACAGCCTAAAAAATTAACTTGATCGGGTTTAAAAAACAGAAGAATATAAAACGGACACCCATTTCTAAAAAATTCAGTGCGAGTACTGTCGAAAGATGTTTTTTTAAACATCTTTGTAGTGGTATCACTGCTGTCCCGTTAACTATTATTAAAAGCAAGCAATTAGCTTGATATAACAGCGTTTCAAAGCTTTAACGCATCAGTTAGACATGAAAATAAAAAATTTACTTCGTCATACCTGGGTCGGCAGGTTCAGGTATCCAGTGTCTGTCGGCCTTTCAACGTCACTAGATTCCTGCCTTCGCAGGAATGACGACATTTTTTAATGTTAACGGGACAGCAGTGTAGTGGTATATTAAATTGTTGGTCAAATTTTGCATGCTACTACAGTTAGTATTTAAATAAAAATTAGTTGTGTCTCAGAGAAATTTAAATGGTGTTTACGTTTAGAGGTGAGAGTTATGTCCGTAAAAAATCTACTTCCTGATGAAAGTTACTTCCCGACATGACTCAGATCTCGTAAAAATTACTCACCACATTTAATCGTGAAAGCTATCTCCTGGCATCAATATAATTAGGTATTTCGGTCGGGTCTAAAGTTGAGTCCCAGCTTTTTGCGCTGTGCTTTAATACCCGTTTTTTCCATTTTTTAATGCGTGAGCGAAACACCTGCGGGTCGGTGCTATCTTCATTTAATTTAATCACATTCATCGCTGCGATATTTATGTTTTCAAATTCATCATTATTAAAGCTGCGTTTAACACCTTTTTTTAATTCCTCTTTCATATCGCTAAAAATAAACATGATTTGCGTGCCCGCCTGTGTGCTTTTTAAATGGCTGCTACATAACATCATGGCACCACTTATATCGGTGAATTTAGCACTAGTTTTTTTATTGGCAAATACATCAAGCTTTTCTGCAAACTTTATTTTTTGCTTATTTGCCTGTGATGGTCTGTAATCGAGTTTTAATTTTCCCTTAATGTTTTCTTCATTAAAACTGTTACTGTCTATCGTTATTAGTATCAGGCTATCGCCCGGCACCAGGCTGGGTACAATGCCCGCCTGAATTATTTTAACCATGCTCTTTTTCTCTTTCGCATAGGTGCCGGAAATGTCTGCGAGTGCACAAATTGCTGTTTCATATTGTTTGTTATCAGAACAGCCAGCCATAAATGCAAGTGTTGCAACTAAAACTGCATTAAATAATTTTTTACTTATTGTCATGTTGATTTCCAATATGTGCCGTTTATGATTTGCTTTTAAACAGGTTTTCTATTTGTGTCGGAATAATAATGTAAGCATCATAAATATGCACAACTGTTTTCATAATGGTGCTAAGTATATGCCCTAAAATTCCAATCAGATAACCAATCAGTAAGATAATAAGAATAAGTAATTTACTTAATACATGCTGGCTACTTTCAATTAACATTTCCAGGGGCACGGCAACCATTGCCAGTATCCATGGTAAAACAAAGCCCAGTGTTGCCTGGCCAATAACAGTAATTTGTGAGCTTTCTGTGCTGACAGCCGTTTCCACTTTGCCCGCAAGTGCCTGTGTAGTTGCTGCATTAGTTACAGCAATATGCTCACGTAAAACTGCCAGTGCAGCTTCTACCGATGCCAGAAAAAATAAACCGAGAATCGCTGCATATAATAACATTCTGCGCTTATTTAATGTGAGGCCGGCAATTTGAGGAAAAATATTTGTAACTGCCAGTGCTTCCATTAAAAATATTCCCAGCACTACTTCTAAGGTTACGATAACCAGCGCAGAAATATCAGACACATGTAAACCCAGCACACGTGTACCCGCGGGTACCAGCTCAGACATAGGTAAAGCAATCAGCTGGAAGTTTACAAATGCGCCAAACCCCGCCACCGTTATAACAATAATTGAAAAAATAAATAACTTCGTTGCTTTTGATGAAAGCATGTCAATGGAATCGTCTCCACCTTTTCTGACTTTCTCATATTCATCCATGTACTTTTCAATTTTACCGGAGGTTTCCAGTACCAGTTCAACCCGGGTGTTAACCTCATTCATTGCCTTTTGAATTTTTTTCCAGACTGGCGCTAATGATGACAGTATTTTATGACGTTTAGTGGAGGCTTTCTGCATTTCTGAGAGCGCCATTTTTTCGCCTTCTACTGCCGACTTATGTAACTCTTTTAGCATTTTTTCAATCACCCGGTCACCAGAGGCGGTGCCTTTAATGCTGGCAATAGATTCAACCGCATCATTCCAGCCGGGTGCCTCAGGCACAACCTGACCGCACTCCTGAAAGTCAGCATCAATTGCTGTGATGCTCTCGTCGATTTTCAAATGCAGTGCAGGGTATTCCGCCAGGTGTTTGGTATAACTTGCTTCAACACGTTTAAATTCCTGGGCTATCTTTTGCTCACTCGCCGCAATATTTGATTCGAGTAAAACTTTTTTATTTTTTTCCTGCATTTTTACAACAACAGATTTTATCCACACAGCGGTTCTTTCCAGGCCACCAGCGATTCCATCGCTCAGGCTTTCCAGCGCCAGATGCATAGGTGTGCGTGCTAAATATAAAAATATCATACTTGCCACAACCAGAACTGTAATAGACAGAAATGGCATTTGCGGCCAAATGTATAAACTACTCATTTGTTACTCCTCAAATATTACTTATAAATTTTGTTTTTCGTAAATGTGATTGGATTGCTCATGATCGAGCAGAAAAAAATTTGGACATAGGTTGTGATACAGCAATTGACAGTGACTTAAGCGGATAAGCTCAGTATATATGAATGCGATACTACCTTTAAATTTGCCTTACTGAGTGTATATAAAAATAACAGAGATAATGTGATGTACTGCAAATTTAAACAAAATCGCCCGAAACATTTTTCTAATTAATATTATTAAATTATTATTTAACGTTATGCGAACTAAGTGATAATTAATTCTTCGCTTATAGCCTGTCTCTCATTAGAAACTAAATGTAATGGGCATATATAAAATGCGTAATACCTGAAAGTCATGTCTAAGTGTTTTTCATATAATTAAATTGAAAAACAGGATCATAAGAACCAGAGCTGCTGAAGTGTCACAGAAGAGCCTCAGTAAGAAAAATTTCTTACGGGGAACTAAAGAACTAAATAGGACACCCACCTTTAAAAGCCTAATGGTTTAAATAAAAGTGTTTTTGAAATTCCATAAAAGTAAATCAAAAGATAGAATTTAAAGATGGGTGTCCTGTTTAATTTTGCGTTACTGGGTAATGTGGGGTTTGAGGTGCTTGAATTAGATTTTAATTTTTAACAGATTATTAAGCATCTCTGTTATTTTTTTCAACAAGGTGTTGTTGCATGGGAACGTATGTTTGTAACTTATGAAAATAGGGCAGACTCAATGAGTCTGACTCTCCTGAGCCTGTCAATATTTGTTCCAGATTATCCATCGTTAAACGACCAATATAATCGTTGTTTTCGCCCAGCTCTTCAACTGCTTTTAGATAGCTGCGCGCAATTACTGGCCCTAATGGTGCTGGGTTATAAAGTAGTTTTTTTATCGTAAACGGATTAACAGTCAGCGGATCATAACCTTTTTTCAGGTAGCCCTGTTCCAGTAATAATCGCTCTACCGGTGTGCCCGGCTGTATACCTATAAAAAATATAAATGGTAGTACATTATCACGGCCGAACATATGATATAGCTGCTTAATACTTTCAATTGTTTTCAGTAATGTTTGCGGGGTTTCACCCGGCGCATTCAGTGGCATATATAGTTTAACTTTTAGCTGGCTGTCACCCGCATCTTTAAACATTTTAAAAGCCTGCATTTGCTGCTCAAGTGAATATCCGAGAGTTAAACTATTAATCATTTCCTGACTACCCGTAAAAGATAAATCCAGACTGGCAAGTCCACTTTTTAGCATTTTATTCGCAAGTTCAGGAGTTAGGTAATTCAGGCGTATATAGCCTGTCCATTGAATTTTTAATTTACGTTTTAAAACTTCATCGAGTACTTGCTCTACGTGATGCGTACTGCGACGTGTTGAACAAAACTGTGCATCGGTAAACCATATTTTACTCACACCATAGTTTTTTTGTAGTGCTTCTATTTCATTAACAATTTCAACAGGTTTACGATAACGCTGAAAATTTCCTTCTATTTTATTATAAAGACAAAAATGACATTGATAAGGACAGCCGCGCTTGGTATGCACGCCAACATAATCATTCATATATTCTCGAATAGCGGGAAATATACCTTCAATATATTTAAAATCTACTGCACTCAAAGTGCTTAAATCAAAGTTGTCTTTACGTTTATTAAACTGAATTTTTCCATTTTTATCCTTGTGGAAACATTCTCCTGCAATTGTTTCTTCATCATCAATAATTGCCAGCATGGCAGGCTCACCCTCACCAACGATTACTGTGCTGTTTAGCGGACATTTCTCAGCCACATACTTGCCAAAAATGGAAACGGCAGTACCTCCAACCACTATCTTTGCATCTGGCAGTAATTGACGTGCCATTTTCATAAAAACAAAATTACTGAATCGGCTGTAACTGTAATCAAACAGAATCTTAATCGCGTTAAAAGCCGCCTTTAGCTTACGCCAGGGATTGGGTGAGTAATCATAATTCATGACTACATCCAGTGCATCGTCTTCAGGGTGAGGGCCAAATGATTGCATATTTCGCCAGGAAAATGCCACAATATCAGGCTTAAGCTGTTGAATTTGCAGTTTTAAAACCTGTTTTCTTTGTTTGGCTGGTACGAGTGCCAGATCAATAATAACCTGTCGAATAGCAGGCCTTTTTTTATGAATATAATCTGCAACATAGATAACTCCACCGGGGTATATCTTCCAGCAGGGTAAACGTACATAGAGTACGGATTTAACTTGATCCATCATTTAAGAACCTTTTCGTATTAGTCAGAAGCCTCTTACTTATTAATGCTCTAAATAAAACTACATCTACATAATGGAGTATAAGCGGATGCTTTTTATTGCTCTAAATTAATAATATGTTAATTGATTTAGAGCAATGATCGATTTATGGAATAAATATTACGTAGCGTTGTATTAAACGAAACGCAATTAAAAAGTACACGCAGAAACTCGAGCCAGAAAATTCTAAATAGGACACCCACCTTTAAAAGCCTAATGGTTTAAATAAAAGTGTTTTTGAAATCCCATAAAAGTTAATCAAAAGATAGAATTTAAAGATGGGTGTCCTGTTTAATTTCGTAGATGATGAACGGGCTAGTTAGAATGGTTTGACGTTACGCCTGAGGAATTATAATTGTCAACTTTTAGGTTGGGTGTCCAATTAAGTTATTAAGTTATTAAGTTTGGCACGAGCTTTGATAGCTGTAATAGGATGAGCTGGCTATTCTTGTTTTTCTAGTAATAAATCATCAATATCAATTGCGTTAATATCTAGGCCTAATTCTTTTTGGAATGCCTTATTCTCATATTTAAGAAAGACACTGTTCATAATGTTATCCAAAAATTCACGACTTATATTGTCTTCAAACTCTCGTGTATTAATTTTTGAAGATGGAAGTAGCGTAAATGATATTTCTAAATAATGCTGTGTTGTTAAGGGTGCTACAAAGGTTAGAGTTGCTTGTGATGCATTCATCGGAGCAATAATGTAACTTAACCAGCGATGTTCGTTATATAGTTTTTCTTTAAACGATTCATATGTTTCAGGGTAGGCAATTTGAAAGTGGCTTGATGTTGTCTTGTTTGATTCGGTGTATTCGGCATCTAATTTTTTATGAATTATCTTAATTAAGTCAAGTCTGTTTGAAAATGAGGTTTCAGAATAATGGGTAGTTATAGACATCATAATAGTCCCCATCTGCTTGTCGAATAAAAAAGACTTTTCTGTAAAATCCCACCAACGTCTTAATAGTAAGTGGCTTGTCCTGGTTTTAAACGTAGGATCTTTAAGGTTAACTTGAGTGACTAAATCTTCAGCAGGGAAGTCAGAGCTGAAATTCTCAGGCATACTAAATATTAATTTAGCACCTGTGAAAAATATTTCTCTTTGCTTTAATTCTGTGCTGGCATTAGCATCATTGGAAATTGCAAAAAGTTTTGTAATTAAACCTGACATAGTTATACCCAGAAGTAGAATTATTAGAAGTTTTTTGTTCATTTTAAGTTGTTGGTTATGGCTTTAAATGTTCTCTGTGTTTTGTTACGGCCTTTACCTGGGCCATTGGTCATTTTGTTATCCCAGTTTTCAAATCCTTCGTAAGGCAAAGTGTGTGGGCTTTGTTGAACTGAACCTCCAAACACATGAGGAGAATAAATAATAGAACCAATAAGATTTTTAAAACTAGAAAAGTTCATACCTGCCACATTATTAACCAGATCGTAAGGGTGAGAATTATAACCCAATACATTTATTCCTGCGCGTTCGAAAAGAACCTGAGAACGTGATTCATTGTTACCGTTTCCATGAAAAGTTACGCTATGTTTATTTAAAACGCTTCCCTTGTCGTCTCTAGTTATTCCGTTAAAACCGCCTAATATAGCCCAGCTACTGCCCCCATTAAGTACATAGCGTACTGCTTCAGAGAATATAATTGCACCCTGACTATGTGCCATCCATTTTATATCATTGCCTGCTTCCTGTGATTGTTTTAAAACCGAAGAAAAGCCTTTGGTGACGTCTGTGGTGAAGCCAAGTTTGTCTTTAATTGATTCCCAGGTGTCACTTAAGCCCGTAACACTTGGGTTGTGATACAAGCAAAACTCTTTAATAATATCTGAATTTCCATATGCGTAATCTAGATGCAGCCCCATTAGCCATGTTGCTTTACCTAATGTGTTTGATTGGCCATTAACGGCAGCGTATTGGGTTGATATTTTATTTACTTTGCCTTTATTTTTCCAGTTACCATTGCCATCTTTTACTATTTTGTATAATGCGGGTTTTTCTAGTCTTGCTCTGGCTTCGGCTAAAGCATCGTTTACGATAATATTATAAACCTGAATTTGGCCACTAAAAATTTTATAGGCGATTTTATGGGTAGGTGTTGAAAGTAGGCGTGTATCAGTGACGCCAGTTTTTGTAAATCCACCTGTTGTCGGTCTTGGAAGTGAGCGTAATTGATTTAGTGCTTTTTCGAGTTGTAGAGAGGTGATGCTGTATTGTTCTTCACTCTTCAAAATATATTGTGCATATCCTGATAGGTAAACTTTCTAACCAGATTCTGTAGTAGCAGAAATAAAAGAAGCTTTATATGGTTGAGGTGGTTTGTTGTTTAGCATCACCAGCTCTGCTGGCGAAACACGTATATTGCCATCCTGGAATATTTGTCTGTTAATATTTTGCATGTCGATCGAGGGCATAAAAATCCTTTAAAAATATATTTCCTAATACGATTAAACTAACATTTTAGCGTTTGAGTCTCAAGGAGAGTGATTTGTGTTTGTCAGGAGTGTCACGTTTTTTTAATCGTTATTAGGTTATGAATCAAGCGAAGAGTCAAAAAATGGTATTAGTTGTATCATGAATTTAAAGGGTTCGGTGGCTTGTGCTAATAGCTCATTGACACCGTCCTCTTTGAATTCCATAAAAAATATTCAATGTCAAAACCTCCCAAAGCCCCCTCTTTATTCTAAATAGGGGGCTATAACACAATATTTTCAAATTAAATGAAACCTTTTACTCGGCACAAACGTGTAAGCCTTAAGGGCAGAAAAATAGTAAAGTTTAAAGGTCATTAAATAACACCCAGCCAGACTAGTAACAACCCTATACCACGCGCAACCTGTCATGAAATGACAGCAGTTTGTCTTTAAATGACCAGTTAATCATTGCCAATAAGCCTAAGTTAACTATAGGCTGCCAATAATTAAGGTGAATGTGATAAAAGTTACCGGCAATCAATAGATTAGCGTTAGCCTATCACGGGTCGCGACTGTATAATCAGCCGTTGATATTGAAACCGATATTGGCCAAATGAAACTCAATTTTAAGGGAAGATGTTTATGAATACCTTTGCTAAATCTAATAAAAACATGCACATAAGCTTTTTAGCGACAGTGATTTTTTCGGGGTACTCCTTATTGGATTATCCGGTTGTAGTAAAAGTAGCTCACCGCCAATCCCTAATCCAGATGGCTATTATACTGGTACGGCTACTGTACAAGATCGTAACGGTAATGAACTTGTGCTGGGTAATCTGCAAGCATTGGTTCAAGGCAAGCGCATTATCATTACGCATTTTATCCCTCGGCCTGATAATGGCACGCCAAATTCAGAGGTCTATTTTTACGATGGCACTATCAGCAATCTCGATGGTGATAGCTTTTCTGGCTCATTTAAAATTTATGATACAGGTGTAGACCCGGTTGCGGAAACAATAGACCCAGTCACATTCACGGCAGATGTAACTGCTAACTTTACAGAAGAGTTTATAATTACAGGCACGTTATCAGGCACAGGCCCTGGCTTAGGTGCTTTCACATTAAACTATGTTACCTCAGAAAACGCCGATGCGGCATTCTCTAAAATTGAGAATATCACCGATCAAACTTGGCGCGGTAATTTTAATGAAGGGCCATCGCTTTATCTAATGTCTATTGATAATGTGGGTAATATGTCAACGGTTGACCGTGCAAGTGAACCTGCTTTTAGTGAGTGCAATATCGAAACAGGAACCATGACACCGGTAACTGGCACAGGTATTTATCGGGTGAATTTAGTGTTTATTGATTGTGATGATCTAGCTTTACGGGGCATTCCATTTACTGGGTTGGCCACTACCAAAACAACAACCGATGCTGACGACACTATGGTGTTTGCGGTTTCATCAGAATCAATCGGCATTTTTGGTGATTTTGCTCGTATTAATCAATAAGTAAAAGAAATTACCGTTGATCAAAATTAGCGGTGATTTTTTTGCGTGTTTATTAAGAAAGCAATTACAAGAAGATCATATTGAATTTACAAAATTTTGAGAGTAGTAAAACATGGTAGTTAAAATAATGAATGAATTTAAGGTTATATTCAGCAAAATAAATTCATATTATAAAAATCGGTTACGCTTAGGGATGAGCGGTTACTCTCAGCTATTTTTTTATTCGTTTTTATTTTGTTACCCATCATTTTCTTATGCGGGACCAGCAGGCGGTGTCGTAGTTGATGGGGTAGGGCGTATTCATAATGCCAATACATCTTACATTCATGCGGAATAAAATGGACACCCACTCTTAGAAAAATTAATGCAAATAAATATTCATAATTATTTTTTTAAAAGAAGTGAAGTTAAAATCACTGAAAACGGATTAATATAGTAAAACTGTTAATCGAACAGGGGGGGATTAAGAAATTTAAGCGTGCGTAAAAATCAAACGGAATAAGTTTGATAACTTGAAGTGATATTGTTTTTTATAGAATTAAAATCACGAAAAATATCGCTCACAATTCCCCAGCCCAGGGGAGCGTTTATAATTAAGCATCGCACAAATCTCTTTTACGTTAATAGCCGAACCCACAAATCCTTTAAAAGACGTTTCAAAATATTCATTAAGGTGAAGCCAGCTGTCTTCATTAATGTTCAAACGATTTAAAATAGGCGGCACATCGGTTGAAATCAAACCGCTTTTGCTTTTTCTAAGTATACGACCCGACCACTCAACCAAATCGATATAATCGGTTAGTCGAAAGGGTAGCCCTTCAGGCATGTCTTTTTTTGGGTTGCCCACAAACGGAAATAAATTTCGTGGCTGTTGTTTTAATGCATTGGGCTTAGTGCTTTTAACCGCAAGCTCAATACGTTGTTTAATAGAAGTGTGATCGGATGTTTCGGGTGATGCGGCCATCTTTGCACGGATGGGATTTAAATCGACATACGCCATGCAGGCTGCAAGTGCCGCTTCATCTAATAGCGCTTGAGACTTAAATCGACCTTCCCAAAAACGGCCGCTGCAAACATCCTCCTCATTGGCCTGGCGTGCAATGTCTTCATTTAAAATGCGCATAAACCAGCTGATATCCATTAAGCGTTTACGCCATACATTGACCATCTGTTCTAACGTTTTTAATTGCGCTGGAGATAGTGGTTGTTTTTTGACGTATTGCTGAGACAGAAAGTGACCTAAAAATAATTGATGCCAACGATCAATTACCTCATCCATCGACCAGCTATCAGCCGTGTCTTTATCAATATGTAAAACAACATGGTAATGATTGGACATGACAGCATACGCACAAACATCCAGAGGGAATAAAATGGACACCCACTCTTAGAAAAATTAATGCAAATAAATATTCATAATTATTTTTTTAAAAGAAGTGAAGTTAAAATCACTGAAAACGGATTAATATAGTAAAACTGTTAATCGAACAGGGGGGGATTAAGAAATTTAAGCGTGCGTAAAAATCAAACGGAATAAGTTTGATAACTTGAAGTGATATTGTTTTTTATAGAATTAAAATCACGAAAAATATCGCTCACAATTCCCCAGCCCAGGGGAGCGTTTATAATTAAGCATCGCACAAATCTCTTTTACGTTAATAGCCGAACCCACAAATCCTTTAAAAGACGTTTCAAAATATTCATTAAGGTGAAGCCAGCTGTCTTCATTAATGTTCAAACGATTTAAAATAGGCGGCACATCGGTTGAAATCAAACCGCTTTTGCTTTTTCTAAGTATACGACCCGACCACTCAACCAAATCGATATAATCGGTTAGTCGAAAGGGTAGCCCTTCAGGCATGTCTTTTTTTGGGTTGCCCACAAACGGAAATAAATTTCGTGGCTGTTGTTTTAATGCATTGGGCTTAGTGCTTTTAACCGCAAGCTCAATACGTTGTTTAATAGAAGTGTGATCGGATGTTTCGGGTGATGCGGCCATCTTTGCACGGATGGGATTTAAATCGACATACGCCATGCAGGCTGCAAGTGCCGCTTCATCTAATAGCGCTTGAGACTTAAATCGACCTTCCCAAAAACGGCCGCTGCAAACATCCTCCTCATTGGCCTGGCGTGCAATGTCTTCATTTAAAATGCGCATAAACCAGCTGATATCCATTAAGCGTTTACGCCATACATTGACCATCTGTTCTAACGTTTTTAATTGCGCTGGAGATAGTGGTTGTTTTTTGACGTATTGCTGAGACAGAAAGTGACCTAAAAATAATTGATGCCAACGATCAATTACCTCATCCATCGACCAGCTATCAGCCGTGTCTTTATCAATATGTAAAACAACATGGTAATGATTGGACATGACAGCATACGCACAAACATCCAGAGAAAAGACCGAACTTAAAAACAATGTTTTATCTTGAATCCATTGTCGGCGATGCTCATAAGATTCCCCAGTAACAGAATCGGTACCGCATAAAAATGCACGTCTAACGCAACGGGCAATACAGTGGTAATAGGGCGTGGCTTCGAGAGAAATTTGAGAATAACGGGGCTTGGGCATAATCGCTCCTCGATGATGCACGGGTTGGTTGAAAGGGGTTGACGTTACGCCTGAGGAATTATAGTTGTCAACTTTTAGGTTGGGTGTCCAATTAAGTTATTAAGTTCCGTCCAATTAAGTTCCTCTTGGTGTCATAATAAGTTTCTAGCCCGGGTTTTTTGCTCCAGATCGTGTTAATAAAGTTTCTCTTCAATAAGCTTTTGTAAGTTTACAGGCTGTTTTATTATGGCAGGTACTTGGCTTCCACCTGTATATTTAATATCAAAACTATTCATTATTTCTTCCATAAACCCTCTTCCATAACTTTCTATAAATGATCGAACGTCTACTGAATTTGTAGGTGCAAAAGAAAAGTGCACTACGACATAGTTGTTATCTGAGATGGTTATTGCATGAAATATATCGTGAGTATGGTTTTCTGGGTTTTCGACTGGATAATTTATCCAGTTGTTTTTATTAAATGTGCTTATTGAGTATGCTTCATAAAAATCTGGATATAACGCTGTACCGGAGTTGCTCTTTGTCTCATCCTGTTTTTTGAAGTCATCAATTATTGTCCCGATAAGCCCTAATGGTTCAAGTAAATTTTTATCCAACCTGTCAGGTTTTTCTTTTATGTATATTGACATCATGATGGTTCCAATGTCTTTAGCAAAAAAGCCACTTTCTTTAATATCCCACCAGCGCCTTATTAGTGTGAATTTATCTGGGTTGCCGAATAGCTTTTTATCAGTTAAATCAACCGATTCAATCATATCGTCAGCAGGAAAATCAACACTAAAGTTTTCAGGTATAGAAAAATATAATATGTTTCCCGACAGGTTAATTTGGCGCGGCATTAAAGGTGGTTGATCCTGGGGTTTACTAAAACCCATAACTTTAGAAAAAACGGCTAGCATAATTAATACCCATAAGCTGTGTTTAAATAAACTTGTTTTATTTATATTCATTATTTTAAAAAGTTTTGAATGTATTTAGCACTGTTTCGACCTGCTTTATCTACAGTGTTAAATCCTTTTTGTAATAAGTTTCTACCTTTTCCAGGCCCATTGGTCATTTGGTCGTTCCATGCATCAAAGTCATCATGCATTAGAGTATGCGGACTTTGTTGTACAGAGCCGCCCATTACATGATTGGAGTATACGACTGATCCAAGCATTTTCCATGGGTTCGCCGTATTTAAACCAACAATGGTGTTCACCATATCATAATCATTTGCTCGGGTTGAGATAACATTAACTCCTGCGCGTTCAAACAAAACAGAAGAGCGAAGGTTGTTGTTAGCATTCCCATGAAATGCAACACTGTGCATATTTAATGACTCGCCTTTGTCATCGCGTGATAGACCATTAAATCCACCTGTAATTGCCCAGCTACTGTTTCCATTTAAATGAAATCTGACCGCTTCTGCAAAAATTAACCCACCCTGGCTGTGTGCAATCCATTTTGTTTTGTTTTTAGATGTTTGGGTTTTTTGTAATAATTCACTAAATTTTTGAGTGACGTCCGTAGTTACACCAAATTTATCTTTTATTGATTCCCATGTGTCGCCAAGTCCACCAACACTTGGGTTGTGGAAGAGTGTAAATTCATTTATAGAGTCTTTACCAAATTCAAATTCTAAATGTGCGCCCATCAACCAGGTTGCTTTACCTAAATTATTAGATTGTCCGTTGACTGCTGCATAAGCAGTAGTAACAGATTCTACCTTTTCATTAGATTCCCAAACACCAAATGCATTTTTCTTAACTTTATAAACGCCAATTTTCTCAAGTTTATCGCGTTGTAGCTGAATGTTGTCTTTAGGCTCTATATTGTAAATTAGCACCTGACCGCTAAATATTTTATACCAGACATGATGATAGGGCGTGTCGAGTATTCGTGTGTCAACAGTGCCTTTTTTTAAGTAACCTGAAATTGGTCGTGTGTCAGAACGTAAAGATGCCATTGCTTTTTGCAAGCTTAGCCCATAGTTAAGGCTACGTTCTTTTTGTAGAATTTTATTAGCATAACCTGTTAACAATAATTTATAACCAGAAGTGGCCGGCATATTTTCAAAAGTTGTTTTAAAAATGATTAGTGGCTGGCTATTTAACTGCTGAATTTCCAAGGGTGATAGCTGAATGCTTCCTTCTGAAAAAATATGCTTATTTGTAATTTGTGTATCTATTCCCACTTGTTAATCTCCTTAAAATCTTATTTTACTTCTTATACTATGACATAAATATGCTGCTTCCTCTATTCCGATTTTTATTTTTGGGGAGCTCAGCATGACCGCAACTTCGGTGAATGGGTTTATTTTACGCTAAGCCTGGTTTTGATTGTTTGTTTCATTTTATGATTCGCGTTCATGTGGGGTTTAATAAGGGGCGTAACCCGGAGGCCGATTCAAAAGTTGAATTTATTATGGGATTAAACGGGGTGGGTGCAGCACTGCCTGGTTTTTATTTTATCTGGTGGTGATGGTTGCCTCAATAAAAAATATCGGTGATTAAACCTCCCTGTCACCTAATACTGGCTCGCTTTTTCCAGAAGATGATAAGTCAGGCGGTAAGCTACAACAAAATATCCTCAAATTAAATGGAACCTTTTACACCGCACCCACGTTTAACCCTAAAGGGCAAAAAATAACCACCTGGAACAGGTTATACAAACCTGTATAAATACCCCTGGTAACAACCCTATACCACCCGCAACCTGTCACGAAATGACAGCAGTTTGTCGTTAAATGACCAGTTAATCATTGCCAATAAGCCTAAGTTAACTATAGGCTGCCAATAATTAAGGTGAATGTGATAAAAGTTACCGGCAATCAATAGATTAGCGGTAGCCTATCTGTTGGCTCGGCTGTATAATCAACCGTTAATATTAAAACCGATATTGGCCAAATGAAACTCAATTTTAAGGGAAGATGTTTATGAATACCTTTGCTAGATGTAATAAAAACAAATACTTATCGCTTGTATCTGCTGTGCTGTTGGGTTTGTTTCTGATATTGGGGTTGCAGGGGTGTGGGTCTAGTTCTTCTAGCAGCCCTGCAAATCCGAATGGTTTTTATGATTCTGGGGTTTTAACTCTTACATCAAATAATCTTGTTGTTACAGATGTAGATGCTGATATAAGCAAAAACCGTTTTCTATTTTCATCAAGAAACAGTGATTCAACGCTTATTTATGATATTAGAATTACAGAAATAATGGATAATAACTATACAGGTACTGTGCAGGTTTATTTGGATGGTGATTTACAATCTGCATTAGGTACTGTAAGTGGTGAATTTACACAAGGTTTATCTATAAGTGCCGCCATAATTGGGACTTTAACATCATTCGACTCAACGTTTGAAGTGAACTACAGCCTAAACAACACAGCTTCTGCACTCACAAGAATCGCCAAAAACTGGCAAGGCCCAATCAATCTCGCTGATGATACAGTCGATACTATTATTAGTAGCACAGGCGCAATCT
>Ga0316205_10000580_pt1 | contig 64109 bp, 74 predicted proteins | sample 3monthpyrite_MG_FD_204941 | JGI IMG/M metagenome (GOLD analysis project Ga0316205, IMG submission 204941) | Microbial mat bacterial communities from mineral coupon in-situ incubated in ocean water Damariscotta River, Maine, United States -... | ecosystem: Environmental > Aquatic > Marine >...
GATCGAGAGGCTTATTGTTAAGATGTGGTTTACGGAAGCGAATACAACCGAGGAGCCCCGTGAGGGAAAACTTCATGCGGGGATCTGTGTGGGGGGTGCCGGGCGACCGGCATTCCTACCACGACGGTGAAAAATTTAAGGCAGCTGGTATTAATTCTGGAGATTTAAGATGTAAGCGAACTCGCACACATTGTTTTGCAACATGTAAGAATGGGCCTGTTTTAGCGATCCAACCAGATGGAATTTGGTACTATAATGTGACGGAGCATAACCTGGATCGAATCATCGAGCAACATCTTGTCGGTGGGGTACCGGTTGAAGATTTGATTTATCATCGTGGTCCAGAAGCTCGTATCGATTGAAGATTTTCTAAATCTGCGGAATCATACAAACTGAATTGGTGATCCTTGCCAATAAAGTCAATTTAGAACCAGCTTCAATTCATTGAATAAAAGCGACTATAATTAGTAGCACTGAAACTATCGACGAGCCAAAAAATAGTGGCATGAATAAAGAGTGCATAAAAAGCAAAATAAACACCGGCCATTAGACCACTGCTTATCGCAGCGGTCCACAAAAGTATAATTGTCATGGGTGATGACATCAGGCAGACTTAATTTGTAATGGCACAGTCCAAACACCTGATTCAATGGTTTTTTGCACGTAGGTTTTAAAATCGGTAGCAGGTCGACCGAGCGCTTCTTCCACGCCCGTTGTTACTAGGCTGTTTCTACCATCAAAAACCACTGTAAATAATTCATGCAATAACCATTGCAAATCTTCAGGTTGACCTTGTTCACGTAGCGCATTGATATAATCATCTATTGGAACTGTCGTATATTTCACAGGACGATCCAATGCTTCAGAAATTTCCTTAATACATTGAGCAAAATTTAAAGCACGTGGACCGCTGAGTTCATATAGTTTATTTCGATGACACGGATCAGTTAACAGTGCGACAACAACGTCTGCAATATCATCCGTGTCTACGAATGGCTCAACAGTATCAGCCGCAGGCAAGATTAATTCGCCGGCTAAAATGCCCTCTAGCATAAAACTTTCGCTAAAATTTTGGCTAAACCAATTGCACCGAACAACATTCCACGAGATTCCACTGGCTTTGAGAATATCTTCAGCGCGTTGTGCACCTTCCTCGCCTCGGCCAGAAAGCAAAACGATGTGTTCCAACCCGTTTTCACGCGCTACTTGCACAAACTCTTTTATTGCACCTTCCGCATTAGGTACAGCAAGATCTGGCTGGTATGTCACATAAGCACTTTTGGTACCCTGGATTGCATCAGGCCAAGTTGCAGAATTTTCCCAGTCAAATGCCGGGGTGGTTGATCTGGAAACAGCACGTGTGGCATAACCAAGTGTCTGTAAACGCTGATCAACACGTGAACCTGTTTTGCCGTTTTTACCGATGATAAGAATGGGTGACTTTTTCATAATTTCAATTTCCTATAGTGATGTGTATTGGATTTGAGTAAACAAGACGTTTCTCATGGGTACAAATATGGACGATATTTCCTGGATCAACAATCACTAAACGTCTACTTATCTTTACCTTTCATCCAAATCAACTAGACTTTAGGTATTATGTTATGTCAGGATCCTAACTATGTTGCGCACTAATACAGAAATACCGAGCTTCACCGATCCACTTGGTGAAACTTTGCACTTACTGAAGCTGACGGGTACTTTATACAGTCGGGCTGAATTAACCTCACCCTGGGGGATAGATCTACCTCCGTTTGAAGGATGCATGATGTTTCATATTGTTACTGCGGGTCACTGCTGGCTTGAGGTTAAGGGTGAAGAGCCGCGTCTACTTCAACAAGGCAATCTCGCATTGGTTCCACACGGTCATGGTCATTGCATTCGCAGTAATCCAAACGAAAAAACCACGCCGTTATTCGATATACCTGTAGAGCAGGTAAGTGATCGGTATGAAATTATGCGTTTCGGTGGCACTGGTGAAGCAACTCAATTGACATGTGGTGTTGTGCGGTTTGATCATGTGGCAGGGCAGCAACTTATTGCTTTGCTACCAAAGGTATTACAGGTTGGCAGTTGGGCCGATGAAGAGAATAGTTGGTTGGAGAGTACGTTGCGATTTATCGCTCATGAAGCAAGAGAGTTGCGACCAGGGGGAGAAACAGTTATCACCCATTTAGCTGATATCCTCATTATTCAGGCTATTCGGTCATGGATTGATTCAGCGCCCGAAACAGAACGAGGCTGGTTGGCGGCATTACGAGATAAACAGATTGGAAGATCACTTGCAGCAATGCACCGAAAACCTGAAAAAGACTGGAGCGTGGCTTTATTGGCCAAGGAGGTGGGTATGTCACGTTCGGGTTTCTCTGCACGGTTCACTCATTTGGTCGGCAATTCTGTGATGAGCTACCTTACCCACTGGCGCATGCAACTCGCCCGCGCTCAACTTCAACAAACGCGGGATCCTCTTGCCGTTCTTGCCGATCGTCTCGGCTATCAGTCCGAAGCCGCTTTTTGCAGGGCATTTAAACGAGAATTTGGTGTACCACCGGGAAGTATGCGACAAACTGTTGCAACCTCACATTAAGCTGCAACAATTTATCGTTTTTATTGTTCAATTTTTTTTGCCATAAGCGTAACAACAACACCGAGTGCAATTACCGCCACTCCAAGCCAGGTCACTGGACTATAGTGCTCATCCAGTAAAAATGTAGCCATAATTAAACCTACTGCAGCTGCAATGTAACCTATTTGGCTAAGTAATATTGGCCCCCCTTTTTGTTGAAGTTTGAAAAAAACCGGAAACAATAAACCCGCAACGAGCATTTGCACTGCAACGGCCTGAGGTGCAAGCATTAGTTCACTTAATGGATTTTCGCCTTTAGTGATAAAAATAAGAGAAAGAAAAAATACTACGGAAAAACCATGACTCCAAAAGGCTAGCATTTCAGGCGATGCATTTTCAGGCCAAGCTACTGTCCGATAAATATTTCCGAATGCGAGTGTCGCCGGTAACATCATGGCAGCAATCATCCAAATAAATGGTGGTGCCTCGTTTGTGGTTCCATGGGAAAAACTGACAATTATTGCACCTAACAATCCTAGTGCAATGCCGACTAATCCCATTTTATTCGGCGTGCTAAGGCGAAACAAAACTGCCAGTATTAATGTAAATACCGGAGATAACGCAAACATAAGTCCGGTATAACCGGCACCAGCGTGTGGAATCACACTGAAAAGAAGCAAGTTAGGTATAACAAAAGAAATTGGCGCTGCGATGAAAATATACCGAATCATTGTGCCTTTTGGTACAGTCAATTGTCGTTTGTAAACTAGAATTGGCAGGAGAAGAAGACAAACACCCAAGGAAACAATCATCGCCGATATCATCGGTGATATACCTGCTTCGCCTAGAATTTTACCCAGCGGAAAATTGAACCCGAGCAATGTACCCGAAACCAAAAATAATATTATAGGTTGCGTTAGTAAACCTGTATGCGCATGAGTCGTTTGAAAATAGCTGGAACGGTTCATTGGGGAAATACCCCGGCAAAGGCGATTTCACTGATTGGAAATCGTGGACTGGGTTGTTCACGAGCTTGAAGTGTTTCTGACAATATGGATTGATCAGTTCGTTTGCCGATGGCAATGGCGATTTCTACCTGATAACGCTCAGGCACAAAGAGGTTTCTTCTAGAGGCGTCAAAATTAATACCCGCCATGGCGTGGGAGTGATACCCAAGCAATGTTGCTTGAAGCGCAAGCTGTGCCCATGCGGCACCTGTGTCGAAGCTGTGATAGTTCGAGCGTTTATCTGGCTGGTTATTTTCACCAGGTATCAAGGTATCCGATAAGACGAATAAAAGTGCGGAAGCATGCTGAGCCCAACTGGCATTAAAGGAATCCAATAAACTAAGATAGTCTTGCCAATAAACATCGTCACGATATGAATATAAAAATCGCCAGGGTTGCAAGTTAAACGCTGATGGCGCCCAGCGTGCAGCCTCAAGGATTGTGAACAAATCTGAAGCAGGCATTGAGCTCGCATCAAAGGCTCTCGGTGACCAACGGTCGAGAAAAATTGTATCAATTGGGTATTCAGAATTTCGTTCTATTTTCATCAGTGTCTCCTGAGTATTTAATAAGCAGGTCATTTGTTTTAAATCAATTTGTTTTTGAAAAGCTAAAATCAAGATACTATGTTTCCACTTGACTGATAATCCCCATTCATGGAACATGTCTGTTGAGTATAAGTAAACAATAAGAGTTAAATGATGGAATTTAGTGCAATTCCTGTATTTGTGGCAGTAGTTGAACAGCGTGGATTTTCCTCTGCTGCACAGACCCTCGGGATATCAAAATCTGCGGTTAGCAAGCGTATTACGCAGCTTGAGAATCACCTTGGCGTTCGTTTACTGCATCGAACTACACGGAAGCTCAGCCTGACAGAAGCGGGTGAGCGATATTATGAACATGCTAGTCAAACAATGATTAGTGCCGCTCGAGCTGAGGATGCTGTAACTGAGTTACAGGGAGAGCCCCAGGGGAAATTAAAAATCAGCAGTCCGATGTCATTTGGTCGATTACATGTGGCATCACTCATTCCTAAATTTTTAAAGCGTTATCCAAAAATACAAATTGATCTTGTGATGGACGATCGAAATGTGGATCTCGTATCAGAGGGATTTGATGTCGCCATTCGATCCGGTAAATTGCCTGATTCAACAATGATTGCCCGCAAACTTACTCCATTACGTCAGGTGTTGTGCGCCTCGCCAAAATACATTAAGACCCATGGCCAGCCAAACACACCGAGCCAACTACGTCAGCACAATTGCATCCTTTTTAGCTATTCCATTGATGCAAATGAATGGACATTGCACGGTGATAAAGGACCTGAAAATGTTTTTGTTTCGGGAAACTATCGGGTGAATAATAGTGAAGCACTACATGAATCTCTGCTCGAAGGTATAGGTATTGGTCGCTTACCAACATTTGTTGCAGGTCCAGACTTAAAAAATGGACGATTGGTAGAATTATTTAAACACTATAGTATTCCCGATCATACCTTCTATGCGGTTTTTCCAGAGCGTCAATATCTACCGGCGAAAGTGCGTGTATTTATCGATTTTGCTATTGAATATTTTGGTGGTGATGAACCTTATTGGGACCGAAAATAGTGTTTTTCAGACGATTCTCTAAATACGTTAAAGTTTATTTTTAAGTTGTTTAGGTGATGCCCAAGCTTTTCATTCGCGACCCTAACGTCGTCGGTTGGATGCCTAGCAATTCAGCCGCACTGTTTTTTCCAGATACTTTGCCGTTTGATATTTTCAATGCCAGCATGATGTTATTCTTATCCCGTTCAATTCGCTCTAATTCGGTGTAAGGTTGTGCGCTTATATCATCAGGAATATTTTCGTTGAATCTTATCTGAGCTAGCGATTCAGTATCATCTATTTTCAAATCAAACTGCAATTTAGTGCCACTTACGATCATTGCACGTTCTATCACATTATGAAGTTCTCGAATATTTCCTCGCCATGGATATGCCTGGAGTTGCTTCACATTGGCACGCGTCAATTTTGGTGCTTGTCGATTTAATTTGCCACAACTAACCTTAATGAAATGTTCTGCCAATAGAGGAATGTCTTCTATACGCTCTCTTAAAGGTGCTAATTTAATGGGAAACACATTGAGTCGAAAAAATAGATCCTCTCGAAAACGATTCCCTTCCACTTCTTTTTGAAGGTCTCGATTTGTCGCGGTGATGACTCGAACATCCACGCGTCTTGTTTGAGCTTCTCCTACCCGTTCAAACTGACCTTCTTGTAATACACGAAGCAATTTACTTTGTAATTCGATAGGTATTTCACCAACCTCGTCTAAAAATATCGTTCCACCATCAGCTAACTGAAAGCGACCGATGCGATCTTTTAGTGCGCCAGTAAAGGATCCTCGTGCATGACCAAAAAACTCGCTCTCAAAAAGTTCGCGTGGAATTGCAGCACAATTTACCTTAATTAAGGGTCTTTCTTTCCGGTCACTTTGTTCATGTATTGCCCGGGCAATGAGTTCTTTTCCGGTTCCAGATTCTCCATTGATTAAAACACTTGCTACGGTAGGTGCAACGAGTTCGATTTGATGTAAAACCTGTTTAATGACAGAGCTGATGCCAACAATGTATTTAAAATTATTTTCAACAACGATTTCTTCTTGCAGATAAAGGTTCTCGGCTTCAAGTTGTTCTTTCATGCATTCGACTTCTTGATATGCTTGACGTAAATCCTGTTCATTTTTTTTACGTTCACTAATGTCTTTGAATATAACGACTGCACCTGCAAGTTTATTATCTTTATAAATTGGCGTACTAATATATTCCACTGGAAAGCAAGACCCGTCTTTACGCCAGAAAACTTCGTTGTCGATTTTGTGAACTTTTCCGTCTCTTACTGCTGCGTAAATAGGACATGCCTCAAGCGGGTAGTGGCTACCATCTTCAAAGCTGTGGTGGTGCTTGTCGTGAAGAGTCTGGCCAATCATTTCTTCTTCGGTCCATCCCGTCATTTTGATAGCTGCAGGATTAACAAAAGTCGCTCTACCTTTTACATCAATGCCATAAATACCGTCACCGATTGCACTAAGAATCAGTTCATTTTGTTGTTTGACACGAAGTAAATCATCTGTTGAATGAGACATGCTTTTGTTCTCTTTTAAATTGTTTTTAAATTTTACTTTCACTTAGCCTTTAGTCATTTTATTCCGATATTTCGTAAATAGCTATATGATATTTCGTAAATCACGATATTTCGTAATAAGTGGTGAATGGGGTGACTTGCTATAAAACATATAATATTCAATAAGTTAGAAATATTAATTTGCTTGGCATATTTTCTGAAGTAACAATTCTGCTTACTCATTATTTTTAATATAACTAATATATACGGATAAATATTATGAAACCCAAAACACTTCAGTCTAAATTTCTATTAATAGCTACATTGATGTTACCTGTTGCTGGGAATGCCGCGTTACCCAATCCTGGCATGACCATCGACCGAGAGCGAACTGCACTTGTGATTACAGATCCGCAAAATGATTTTCTGAGCCCCGATGGCGTGGCGTGGGGGGTAGTCGGAAAAAGTGTTGTGAAAAATAATACAGTTAACAATCTCGATGCTCTATTTAAAACAGCAAAACAAAACGACATGCCTGTCTTTGTTTCCCCACATTATTATTACCCCACTGATCATGGTTGGTATTTTGAAGGAGCGCTGGAAACGCTTATGCACAAGATTGGTATGTTTGATCGAAAAGGTGCATTAACAACAGAAGGGTTCACTGGGTCAGGTGCGGACTGGTTGGAACAATATAAACCGTATATTGAAGATGGTAAAACGATTATCACGAATCCTCATAAAGTTTATGGGCCGGAAACTAACGATCTTGTTTTACAGCTACGGAAACGTGGCATCGACAAGGTCATCCTTGCCGGCATGTCAGCAAATCTGTGCACGGAATCTCACATGCGTGAACTTCTTGAGCAAGGGTTTGAAGTAACCGTAGTTGAAGACGCAACTGCAGCTGCGATTATATCAGAAGGTGATGGTTATGAAGCAGCGTTGGTTAACTTTCAATTTATTGCAAATGCAGTGGTAACCACTAAAGAAGCCGTTAAGGCAATCAAACATTCGAGCCTACTTAAATAAGAAATTATCTAAGACTGATGAGACATGATCAGTCCCATTCAATACTAGAGAGGCTGAAGGAATCGTGAAAATGAAAACACTTTTACAAGCATTGCTGTTAAGAGCTCAACTCAATCTGTCATGGCAATTAATTGTTACCGCCAGCGTATCAGGTACGTTCGCTATTGCTGCGTTAACCTTGCTGAGTGACTTAACAGGCATGATGTTGTTGATGGCCCCATTTGGTGCGACATGTGTTTTATTGTTTTCAGTGCCCTCCAGCCCTTTATCTCAACCCGCAAATGTTATTGGAGGTCATTTGGTTTCAGCAAGTATTGGTATTTTAATTCATACGCTTATCCCATCATTTTGGTGGGCAATGGCTTTAGCAGTTGGTTTGTCGATCGGTGTTATGGCTGCACTTCGTGTCACTCATCCACCTGCTGGAGCTGACCCAATCGTCGTTTTTATAGAAAACCTTGATGTTTCTTATCTTATTTTTCCAGTAGCTGTGGGGAGTGTTATTTTAGTGTTATTTGCTTGGGCATTTCATTCAATATCTCCCATAACTAATTATCCACTAAAAATTAGATGACAACTTCTAAAAAAAAAATTTGATTGGTTAGAGGTACGAATTCATACAAATTGTAGCTTTAATCAGGACTAGCTAATTGAAAATTACACGGATATCAACGTGTGGAAAAACGATTGGAAGCACTAACCGGCTTTAAACCTATGCAAGCAACTGCTGTCAGTCTTACAAGTAATACTTGAGAGACCTGCGTTTTCCGGCGATGTATCATTTTCGTCGCCGGTTTTTTTGAAGAGTTTTTACATTAATTTTAATTTTAAAGGATATATTTATGAAAATCGACAATACATCGAATCAAAACAGTTTCAGAATGATAGGGTTTATTTTAGTTGTCTTATTATCAATTATCTCGAGTGACTTATTTGCTAAAGATAAAAATGGTGATACTGTTTTTCATCGCACGATGGAAATTGAAGGGCTTGATATTTTTTATCGTGAAGCAGGAAATAAGAAAAACCCGACCGTGATACTGCTACATGGCTTTCCGACGTCATCACATATGTTTCGTGGCCTCATACCTAAGTTGGCCGACGACTACCATGTGATAGCACCTGACTATCCAGGGTATGGCAATAGCTCGATGCCTTCAGTGAGTGAATTTGATTATACGTTTGATCACATGGCCGCGATTGTTGAGGAAATGATTACAAAACTTAAACTGAAAAAATATTCATTGTACGTAATGGATTATGGTGCTCCGATTGGCTTTCGAATTGCGGCTAATCATCCAAACCGTATTCAATCACTGATCATCCAAAACGGTAATGCTTATGATGAAGGTATTGATAATAATTTCTGGGAGCCGATAAAAGCGTATTGGGAAAATCGGGATGCCGTCAATGTTGGACTAGATAATCCTTGGTGGATCAATGTTAAAAATGCTTATAAACAACCAAATATGAGCAATGAAGATGCACTTCGGTTTTTACTGACGAGAGGCGCAACTACATGGCAGTATACCAACGGTGTTCGTAACAAAGCACATGTTGGTTTTGATGCAATTAATATGGATCAGGCTTTGCTCGACCGCGAAGGTAATCAGGAAATTCAATTGCAGATGTTCTATGACTATGGCAGTAATCCTCCATTGTATCCAAAATGGCAGGCATACTTTCGTAAACATCAACCTGCAACATTGATCGTATGGGGTAATAAGGATGAAATATTTCCTGCAGCAGGCGCATACCCTTACACACGTGATCTAAACAATGTAAACCTCAATTTTTACGATACAGGGCACTTCGCGTTAGAAGAAGATGGTCGAGTTATTGCCAAAAAGATACGAAAATTCCTAAATCGTAACGTTAAGTAATAATTATTCAGCAATGATCTGGCACTGGCAAGGATTATTAATCCGCCAGTGCCTACTATGTTAAAGTCCAAACACCATTGCAGGATAAGGTTTCGACTACCAAGAGAAAATTATTGATCGAAGGGCAGGGGGGGTTATTAAGATGATTAATCGCTTAAGTGATAAGTAGAAAATTCAAACTATAATTGAAACAGCAGTTCACTTTTTTCCATTAAATAATGAATCTATAATGGGGCACTGAGGGGTTGAATCACCGGAACATTGTGATGCAATTTTTAGTAACGTTTTTTCTAATTTCTTTAAATCCATAATCTTTTGTTGTATGTCGCCGATATGTTCCATAGCAATTTCTTTTATATCATTACACGAATAGTCTCCTCCATCGACAAGCCGCAGCAATGCCCGAATTTCTTCAATAGTGAAGCCTAACTCTCTGCTTCGACGAATAAAGACTAAGCGTTTCAAATGACTTTCATCATAGATACGATAGCCTCCATCAGACCTAAGAGGTTCTGGTAGCAAATCGATTTTTTCGTAATATCGAATAGTCTCGATTTTGCAGTTTGTCTGTTTTGAGAGCTGACCGATCTTCATATGTAATTGATTCTATAATTAAAGTTAATTATTGACCCTGTAGTGGCTACAGGGTCTAGACTGTATTGTAATGTAAGTACGCTATAAGTCGACATTTATTTGCAAGGGAATTATATGCATCAGCCAAATTCAGAAAATACATTGGAAGCAACAAATACTAGCAATAATTCAGATAATGCTAAAGGTTCGCTTACGGTTGGCTTGCTTGCGGGAATAACTGCATCTGTTTGTTGTGCAGGGCCACTCATATTACTTATGCTCGGTATCAGTGGTAGTTGGATTGCAAATCTAAGTGCTCTAGAACCCTTTCGCCCGTTTTTTATTGTGTTGGCATTTGTATTTCTTGGGCTCGCGTACAGAAAAATATTTGTTCAATCAAAAGATTGTAGTGCAGATATAGTGTGCAACTCAAGAAGGTGAACGCTTAGCAGGCTATCCTTCAACATTAAAGCCTTAAGTCACCAATATTCGAGGTCAAAAATATGTCTGACTGCTGTTCATCAAATAACGAGAATTTGAAAACACCTAAACAACATACTTGCCCTAAAGATAATACAAAGGGTAGAGCGGTTTCCTATAAAACGATATTGCATCATGTTAAAGAACCTTGGGCGTTGAAATCAAAGGAGCAATCATTCTATTTTTGTAATTCTCCAGATTGCGACGTTGTTTATTTTGGTTTTAATAATTCAATGATAAAAAAAGATCAGCTTCGCACAAGGGTAGGCATAAAAGAAACTGCTAAAGATGCATTAGTTTGCTATTGCTTTGGCGTGACAAAATCAGAAGCACAAAAAAATGAGCAGGTGAAAGCGTTTGTCATTGAGCAAACTAAACATTCCCTTTGTTCCTGTGCAACTTATAATCCATCTGGTAAATGTTGTTTAAGAGATTTTCCGAGGTGAAAGAAAAATTCAGCATGAATTTAATAAAAATAGGTGTTATAGGTTCTGTTGTTGCCGTTCTGTGCTGTTTTACGCCAGTTTTGGTTGTCTTATTTGGTGCTGTAGGTTTGGCCTCAATTGTTGCTTATCTAGATTATGTGCTTTTACCTTCATTGGTATTTTTAATAGGGCTCACTGTATACACATTGGTGAAAAGGAATCGAATATGATTGAATTGCAATCAATAATAACTTGCCCCAGTTGCAACCACCAAGAAACGGAAACCATGCCCACAGACAACTGCCAGTATTTTTATGAGTGTAAAAATTGCGGTGACTACTGAAGCCAAAGCAAGGCGATTGTTGCGTTTTTTGTTCCTATGGAATCGTGCCATGTCCTTCTATTCAAGAGGCTCGAAGAGTAGCGGGAAAATGACTAAAATCGCTAGGATCGATTTTCTGCTCATAAATTTGGCATATGCAGTCAGAAAGTGTATCACATTATTTTCGAAAAAATTTATGCGTATTTTTCAACTTAAACAGTTTCGAGGCCGGTTATTTAATAATTTTTCAACTCCATTTATGTCATGGTTTGGTAAGTCGAAATCTCAAAAAAATTTCACCTTTAACGGCTAAATTGCCATCTTCAATAAAACCCAGGCGTGTGACAGCTTTTGAATTTGGCCGATTAGGGGGTAATAGGATAGTTATCGAATTAAGGCTCATTTGATTAAACGCCTGGTCCTTGACTTTGATAAATATTTTTCGTCCCCACCCCCAAAAGTTTGGATGGAGAACCAAGGCAAAGTCAGCTTCCCCGTGTTCTGGTTGTAATCCCCCCCAGCCAGCAAATTCGCCTTTGATGAGAAAAGCCCAAGGGCCATATCCGTGTTCCTTCCAAAGCTGTTTTTTTGTGTTCAAAAAAATTCGGCAACTTTCTGAGGAAAAACCTTCAGAAAGCAATGGTAGGTGTTTTTTCACCATTATATTATTCATTAATTGAATTATTTTTTCTTCTTCTATTTCAAAAAGATGAACAAACTCAATTTCATTCATAAAGTGCCCTTTTTGGTTCCGTATTTTATATAAATGTAATTATAAACGTCACTATCAATGGAAACCAACAAGATATGTGGTGAATTGAACTGGTGGTCAGTCATAATTAGGTTTCTGATAGTTTTTCTTTTCCATCAAATTGAATAGCTAAATTAATATGTAGTATTGCTATGATTTAAGGCATGATTGAAAAATCTGAAGAGTACCTAATGTTAAAGAATTTTTTTCAATATGTATAATTCATCATACAAAAAATTGTACAAACAGGATCTTTAGTAAAATTCATCACAAAAATTAAGAGAAGCGATAATTCAAATTGTTTAGATTATGTATTTTTATCTGGCCATTGCCACGAAGGCTGATCTAACAAACCTTGGTCTATGACTTGGGTTTGACCAAGGATTTTTTCTAAGCCAAGTGAATTACACGCGTCAGATTTTTCAAGTGTCGAAACTAAACGATTGGCATGTGAGACTACCCATACTTGTGTCGTTTTAGCAGCGCGGATGATTAATCGTGCAAGTGCGGGTAATAAATCTGGATGCAAGCTTGTTTCTGGCTCATTTAAAACCATTAGCGGAGGAGGCCTTGGTGTCAGTAATGCTGCTACCCAAAGTAAATAGCGTAGGGTACCATCCGATAACTCTAAACCAGATAATGGCCGTAATAAACCTTCTTGATGTAATTCTACTACAAATCGGCCATTTTCTTGAATGACGATATTCAACTCTGCGCCAGGAAAAGCATCGGAAATAGCGTCATCCAATGCGTTCGTATCACCAATTTCTTTTATCGTTTGTAATGCAGCTGCGAGGTCATGGCCATCATGATTCAGTATAGGTGTTCGTGTACCAAGTTGAGGAAGTCTAGCCGGTGCTTCAGCGTCTGTTCTAAAATGATCATAGAACCTCCAGCTTCGTATTTCTTCTTTTAAGGTAACCACTTCCGGTGTTCTTGCTGGATCTGAAATTTGACTAAATATACTATCAAAACTATTGGTATGCTGTGCAACAATGTCCCAACTTCGATCTGAGCGAATTTTTATCATTGAACCATCTCTGTCAACGAGTAAGCTTGCTGGTCGATAACTATTGCCAGCCCAAATACACTCGCGTTTTATCTCAGGGTCTAGTGCAAACGCAGAGCTTGACGGCGTAGGAAGGCCTAATGAAATAGAATAAGCAAAATTATCGCTGGAAAACCCTAAACGTAAACGTGTTCGATTTTTCCTTGGGCCACCTTGAATAGGTACATTTTTATTTTTCATTGCTCTAGATATTTTTTCGGGGCCAGCCCAAAACGTTGACTCGAGACCACCTTCTTTAGCTAGGGCATTTATAACGCCACCTTGTGCGGTTTCTGCTAATAATCTTAGTGAACGATATAAATTAGATTTTCCGCTTGCGTTTGGCCCAGTAATAACGTTTAAATTTCCTAGAGGAATAGTTAAATTGAGTAAAGATCGGTAGTTCGCTATTGCAAGAGTATGTATCATTGTTGGTTTCTTTTAGTTTACGTTATTTAAAATGACAAACACCAAATTAATGCGGAATGTTTAGTGTATCTCAATATGACTGTTCGTATTATCAAGTACTTTACTCAATGATTTCTATCTAGGGAAACGGCACATTAATCATCATCCCATGCAGGAGAGCGGGGGCCTTGGTAGGATTTCAAGTTTAGCCAACTTTGTAGAAAGAGATTTCCTTCTTTTTCTACAATTGTATGTTTTATTGAATGGATGATGTACCTTTTTGGCTTTTCCTTAGAGGCAATCTTGCCAACACCATTCAATCTATTCCATCCATGATCATCAAATCTATCTCCGACTCGAATTGCCATAAATGGAGTTGTTGATTTAAATTGCGCAATTGGCTCGTGTTGACCATTTACATCACATAAAAACAATTCATATTTTGTTGGCATAATTTATTTTAATTAATATCTCATTTGGTGATAAGCTTATCTGTTTTTATTGTAACCTCTCACCTTAATTTTATTTTTTATTACTGATTTGAAATACGGATTGATCCTTCATATTGGAAACCAACTTTATCCAATGTTCCTTTATTATCGAGTCTAGGTTTTCCAATGGTACCGCTATTATTTTCTTCAGCGCAGGAAATTAGGAGTCGGCATAGCCTTGTTAGTGATAAAAAATTTTTTAAATTCTTAACTATCATTTGTGTTTTCCCGGGTTTATTGTTGATATCAGAACTTCATCTAAGTATTGGTTTACGATGCCATTTTTTATCCCGTTCTTCTTTTTTCCAAGCTACATTTTGCTCGCGCGTTTTTCGATCTGTTTCAGCAATCAGCGATGAGACGGGTATAAGCAGTATAAAACACTTTTTTGTAGAAAATCCAAAGTATTTATTTGATTCCGAGGCGAGGATGCTTCTATTATCTGTGCACTATCATACTTCGTCTAGTAGAACATAGGCTACGTGAGCTGAAGACGGTAAGACCCGATAAACGATAATATTTTCATCACATATTTGTATATTCTGAAAACAACTATAGAATTTCGTCCATTTAAATCTTGACCCTCTAGTATAGTACAGGGTTTATACTGTTCTACAGAGAATGAGGTTAGTCAATAATGTTGAAAATCGGAGAAGTTTCTAAAAAAAGTAATATTGGTATAGAAACCCTTCGCTTTTATGAGCGTGAAGGGTTGATTACTCTACCAGAACGAAGCGCATCCGGTTATCGTCAGTATCCCGAATCTGCAATTAAAGAAATTCAATTTATTCAACAAGCTAAAACGCTTGGGTTTTCTTTAAAGGAAATTGGAGAATTGATTAAGTTAAAAAATACACGAGGCGCTAGCTGCAAAAATATTAAAGCAACTGCAATAGCGAAAATTGCTGATATTCAAGAGAAAATCGATGCACTTGAGCGAATGAAGATGGCCCTTCATCCCTTAGTCAGACAATGTAATTCAACAGACCCAATTAGCGATTGCCCCATTCTAAATGCGCTTGATGAGGACATGATGAACAATTAGCCAAAGGAAAAATCTTATGACAAATACCAGAAAAGTTGAAATATTTAGTGCAGGCTGCCCCACGTGTCAGGAAATAGTTGATTTAGTCAAAAACATCTCTTGTCCCTCCTGCGATGTTTCTGTTCTTAACATGAATGAAGAAAGTGTTTCACAACGTGCGAAATTGCTTGGTATTCACCGAGTTCCTGCTGTTGTGATCGACGGCAAGCTAGCTGATTGTTGTTCGGTTTCAGCACCTGACGAACAGAGTCTCAGGGCTGCGGGTATTGGTCATACAATCTAATAGCCTATGCGAAATGAACTAGAGAAGTACGGATCATTTGGGGCAATTGTTGCAGCGGCAGCATGTCCAATTTGTTTCCCAAAGTTAGCATTGTTAGGAGCACTATTTGGTTTAGGTGCTTTGGCAAAATATGAAGTGGCTTTTTTTTATGGGGCACAGATATTGATTGTGATTGCGTTGGTCGGACATATAGTCTCGTACAAAAAGTCACAGAATCGGACTTTGTTCGTGTTAGCGACTATTTCTGTTTTTTTGTTTTTTGTCTCACTCTATGTTTTTGTTTCAGAGATATTATCTTATATCGCATTAACTGGGTTAGTTGCTGCAACTATTTGGATGATCATCGAAAGTCGACGTTGTGCTAAATGTGTTACCTAAACCGAAGAGAGCATTTGAGCTGCCATCGGCCAATCTGTTTTAAAGCCCTAATCCCGTAAAAGTAAAGAAAACGGTCGTTTTCTTTACTTTTGTCAATTTAACACATGATAATAAATAGGGTATCAAGAATTTATTGGAACGAAGCGAAGGCTTAGTCCAAGTTAAAAAATTAAACGATAGCACGAACCAAAATCCGACTCTTATATTTCCCTGTTTTTTAGCTTTAAGTTGATAAACTAGTATTAGGCTCCATTTAATGGATACGATTAACTTGTCTCACCAAATCAAATAAAGTATCAATATCAGAAAATAGATCCTTCTTTGATGTTCCCGCTTTTGTCTTGACTAATAAACCCTGTAACGTAGTATTTAATAACGAAGCCATTTGTGTAACATCTGTTTTTTTATTTAACTCATTCCTATCAATCGATTTCAGTAATAGATCCGAGAATATTTTCTCAAATTGAACCCATACTTGACGTATTTTTTCAGCCATCGTTAAATCATGTGGACCTAATTCTATCGCAGTATTGTTAATAAGGCAGCCCTGCAATTGGCCATCCAAACTTTGCTTAATAAATCCTTTGAAAGCGTTTTGTAAGTTTGTTAGTGGTGAATCATCTAACTCTAAAAGTGAACGCATATAGTTAAGTGTATTCTCAATGTAGCGAATAATACTTGCCTCAAATAATTTATTTTTATTGCCATAGGTCTGATATATACTTGCGCGATTTATTCCCATGGCGTCTACGAGCTGTTGCATCGATGTTGCTTCAAACCCTTTCTCCCAAAAAAGAGTAAGCGCCTTATCTAATACATTGTCGTGGTCAAATTGTTTATTCGGTCCTGCCACATCTCTACCTTTTAATATATTGGGGATAAATTGCCAATTTAAAAATAATATTGACAGCTAAGCTTCATTGTGGAATGATCGTTCCAACTTAGAACGATAGTTCCAAGTAAGTCAATTATACGTTAACCTTAGGAAAAGGAAAGCATAATGAGCAATTATCAAATAGCGAATGTTGGTGAAATGGATAAACTGAGTCAACATATTTTCAAGATTGAAGGCACTCCTCTTTCAATACCGGGCAAGATTTTTTTGAGTAATTTAGTAAAATTGAATTCGATGGAAATATCCCTAAACACTGCGTTAGCTGGCACTGGGATGGATTTTTTTCACAAGCACAAAGATCATGAAGAAGTTTACATTTTCATCTCCGGTAATGGCGAAATGTCAATCGATGATGAAACATTTCAAATAAAGGAAGGTTCAATTGTTAATGTCAAACCAGAGGCAAAAAGATCATGGTGGAATACGGGGAATACTGAATTACGCTATATCGTTATTCAGGCACCTCAAGATGGCATAAAAGCTTCTGGAATTGAAGATGGTGAAATTGTCGAAGGAAAAGTCCCTTGGCATCAATAAAGTAATCTTGAATGAGCGTTGCTATTGAAAAACATAAACAATAGCAATGTTTGTTCGTTGATACTTATAATTTATGTATAGAAGTATCAATCAATTAAAATATCAGATTTATTACTGCGAATGGCTCATAGCGAATGCTCAGTTTAAGATTTAGTGTGTTGAATGAAAAGGTGACTTCAATTGCGACCTATCACGAAGCAGTTGTAAGGAAATACCGTGATTTATTTTCATTTTTTAGCTAGATTCAGGATTGCTTTAGAAACAGCTAAAAGATTAGTGCCATTTGAATTCCCCTCGGATGCGGAAAGAAAAATAAGTTAGAGCTTTTATTCGTCCTAGAGTAAGTCCCATTTGCATAAGCATCCCAATCCTTAATAGATTGCACCGGTACTGTAAAGGTAAATAATTCGGATGCTAATAGTCCAAGTGTTGCAACCTTTAATCCGTCCTTGGGTCTATCATCAACAATACCGATTGCTAAGCCAGCGAGAAGTTGTTCTGCAAAAAAAACAGTTTGAATTTTCCAGCCCCAACGTCGTTTTGCTTCAAATGCGCTCGACTTTAGTAGTTGCTCCGCTTTATTCAACTTTTTATATCGCTGCTCCAGTGTGTCGGTTGGCATGGCAGACAACAATGCACTCGCATTACTTGAGGGAAGTGGTTTTAATATCACACTTAACAAACCAGACATTGATGTAAAAATACCAACACCTGCATCAAATTGCTTATCTGGATCTTTATCGTTACTCACAATATAAGATCGAGTCAATACAGAGGAACTAAATATTGTAGTCCAACCATATTGCCAGGTTTTCGCATGAAAGTTACCTCGACTAAAACGAGATTCAATCCAATCGATGCGCTGGTTAACATCTTTATCGGTAAGCGCGAGTGATTTTGAATTATCTTCAGTTGCTGCCGATAAAGATTTTATACTAAAAAATGTCACCACGATAAAAAGTGATATGGGAATTAGCTTATAGTTTTTTTTTATGTTCACAAATTTCTTGCATCATGTAATATTTGGCGAAGTGAAAATCACACTATTTACATCTATAAAGAGAGGTCTCAGAATATTGTTTATAGTAAACGACTCCGAGTGCTCATTCAACAATGTGCACATAATAAAGCTGTAAATATTCTAAGAGCAGTCTATGTGACCTAAAGACATCCTTGTCACTCTCAAACGCACTTACATGCTGTCAGTGGCCATCATTTTGTCTTTTTTCATTTCTTTTTTCATTTCTTTTTTCTTACTAGCGTCCATTTCCATTGAAGCATTCATGCCCATTTTATCTTTTTTCATGTTATCTTCTTCCATGGTACTCATGGAATCTTTTTTCATGGCGTCGTTTTGCATGACATCCTTAGAATCCATTTTTTTATCCATCATCATGTCGCTTGATACCGCTATACTTCCCCATGCGCTGAGTATCATAGAAGTTGCTGCTATAATCATTATTTTTTTCATCGTAATGTCTCCTGAAATTAAGTTCAAGTAACATTAAAGCAGTAACTTATCACCAGGAGATTGCGGGAATATCACATTTTCGTCACAAAGACGAAAATCATGTTATTTTCGATATAAAACAAACGCTCCCAAGGCGATGTGTTTTTACCAATATTTAGGCTTATTAAGTGCTTCTACACAATACGAGTTACCAGTAATTGGCTCAATTGTATCGTTAACCAATGATTGACCTAACCATCCTTCTGGGTAGGTTAATGTTAGGGGAGCTTTTACTCGTTTTTCAGCAATAGGGTTAAATCCAACTTTAGAGTAATAATTTGGATCACCATAAGTAAATATGAGTTCTACTCCATCCTCTTTTAAGGTGTTAAGCCCAAAATTAACCAGCTTTTGACCTATTCCTTTTTTTTGAAATTTAGTGTGTACTGCAACAGGAGATAGAAGATATGCGCTAATTTTACTTTCAAAAGTTAATTTTGAAAAAAAAATGCTACCTACTATTTTTTCATTTTCAGTGGCTACGAATCCATAAAGATCGTTGTTATCAGTATTAGTCATTAGATCATGGACTAAATTCCCTATTAACAATCCTTCTGATTTTCCTTCCGAATCTGAAAATGTGTTAGTAAATAACTGTTTAACTTCTTCAATTTTACTTGGATTATATGTTGAAAATTTCACTTATTTGCCTTCATGTGGTACTTAATCCAGTTTTCAACGCTTGAATTTCTTGAATAACCTTTCAAACTCTATGTCCACTGCGGATTGCCATTCAATAATAATGAAAACGTTTCATCATGCAAAACCTTTTTTACCACCTATTGGTACAAAACGAACTATTTAGAACCGTAAGGTTATATTTGTTTTATAGAAAAGTCACTAATCAGAATTAACTTTGATTTAATTTCTATCACCCTAGAGCTATCATTTTAGCAGTGAAGTTAAATTAGAGATTTGTCGGAAAAGATGCTATTCAGAAAAGTCAGTAATTGAACCTTAACCAACTTTAAGAGTTAAAACGAAAATGTACGAACCAAGACCTAGAACCTCATGCTTGCCAGCGAGATACTCTGAAAATAGTATATTTGGAAAAATTTGACTCTACCCTAATTAATTACCATTATTTTTGTATATTTCTTTTGAAAAACAAAAGACTTGAATTTCTAGCAGTCATTGAGTAGTGTTCTTGTTCGCATGAGGTTTCGTTTTGGTTATGGATAGAGAATTAACTCCCATAACGGACTGGAGCTCAATATCTTTTAATTGTCCATTTATAGATCAATTATTTGTCCGTTAATTTCTCTTAGAACCTAAAAAATTACACTTAATCTTTGAATTTGAGACGCCTCGTATAACCAGCCATGTCCACTCAATTTAATATTACGAAAAATCATAATTTTTTATTTTGGCTTAGTGCAATTGTTATTGGCTCTATATTAAACGCTGGTTTATTTTTTATCTTATTTAGTTTCATTAGGTCAGAACCTGTCAATGAAGTGGGCGCTATTGCTATGAATTTTGTAGTGTGGGAAAAGCCTGTAGAAACGCCATTGAAAAAACCTAAGCCCATCGTGAAGAAAAAACCAACGCCAAAATCAAAACCCATTCGAAAGAAAGAGTCAAAACCTAAGCCAATCAAAAAACCAGTACTAACAGAAAAAATAACGCCCGTTGAGAAAGAACCGGAGCCTAAACCGGTTGAGGAACCGATTATCGACCCAGATCCAATTATAGAACCTGAGCCAATACTTGAAGAAGAATTCATTGACGATCAATCTTTACCTATACCAACCCCTATGTTTAAGTTGAGCGACCCGCCTCGGGAGTTGGAAAAGGGTAGACCGATATATCCTCCATCTATGCGAGCAACCGGCAAAACGGTAATAGTGAATATGGAGCTGTTTATTGATGTCCGAGGCCGTGTTAGACGTGTAAAAATTATTAAATCAGGTGGTGATGTTTTTGATGAGGCAGCTAAGAACGCAGCATTGAAATGGAAATATATACCTGGCAATATAAAAGGTAGGCCTGTGGCGGTAATTATGAAGAGGAATATTCGATTTAGTTTGGATTAATACATTTAAGCGATCAAAAGTTTTAAACAAGTTTAATTTATGCCATCCCTAAATAAAGACTCTTACACGCTCTTATTGGATAGGGCCAAAACCAAGTTCTTTGAGTGTGGTTTTTTACCTAAGAACTAGATGAGCTTATCATGACAGAAATACTTGCAAGAAAAACCAAGATAACAGAATAAATAAAACCATTTACCAGGCGTTTAATCTTCAGCGGTGCTTGCTCTGCAATACTCATATCGCCAAATCGTTTTTTCACGAGAGACGGCAAACTAATCGCGCAAATATAAGCAAGCGTTTTTATCAAGTTAAGGGGATAACTTGAATAGATCGCTAATTCAGCTTCGTTAAAATGGTCTTTATTGAACCAAACATCATCAAACACCTTTGGCAGAATATTATGCAAAACATGCAATAAAACTAAGGCTACGGGAATACCGAAGGCCATGATGTAGAAGACTAATTGTGCAAGTGTATTCATTTGGTGGTTAGTTTCTGCTCTCTGTTTTAGTTGGTATATTAAGTATCTGGCCAATGCAAATGCACGAAATAAAATTTCGCATACCACAGGCTTTTACCAGTTTTAATACATCGTGGTGTAGTTATTCGAGTATACAAGGCAATTGATGGCATTCTATTTTACCAGCATTTTTCTGATAGGTTTTGAAAACAGTAAAAATGCCACGATAATAAGAATTGCATAAATAATCAGACTTTTAAAAAATGTATAGATAAACCAGGTCAAAATAAGACAGGTTATTGCTGCAATTAGCCATAATTTTCCATTACTCATGTTTGCTACCTAGATAATTCGTCATTATTAATCTTACAATATTGTTTTACGGGGTAGCATATCATATTGCAGTGCAAACATTCTGAATCATGGCGGTGCTAAACAATGAGAGCTTAAATATCCGAGGAGGGGATTTCCGAAATTTAACTCTTAGTAATTCAGAATACTCGATATTTGTACTGGATTAAAGAATTTGATCAATTTACAATCCGTGGGATAGCTCCTTTCAGATATCTATGTTCTTGTGTATTTCGACACCAAGTGGACCCTCAAAAATACCAATATTTATCGTGGCAAATAAGAAAAGCAGGCATTTAAATTAGTTAGATTATTTTAGTATTGTTGAAAAACTTCTAAAAAAGAGAACTTTGATTTAATCATGTTCACGCCAAATCGTTCGGATCCCTATGCACTAATCATATTGATCATGGCGACGCAGCCAATTCATGATTCCTTCTTTTTCATCACGCCCCTTCGGTGATAAATCAATGTAATTATATGCTCCATTTAAAATATCTAATCCACGTGAATAGGTGGAATAAGTGTGATATATACTATTATCCTCGCTTTTAACAAACACACTAACGCCGGCAAGCTCGTCGATAAAATAAGGCTGTTTAAGGTAATTGTATGTTATTTCATTTGTTTCTTTTTCTTCTGGTGTAAACGAAACTCCATAATCATAGTTAAAATCATTATTGAGTGATGAAACCCATTTAAAACCCCAGCCCATACGTTTTTTGTAAGCGGCAATCTTTTCAATACCTGCTCTGGATATAGATAGGAAAGAAATATCTCGATGTGCCAGATGAGTATCTACACCGTTAAAATTATCTGCCCAGAATGAGCAACTAGGACAACCTTCTTCCCATTCAGGGCCTAACATAAAATGGTAGATCATCAGTTGGCTCTTCCCATTGAATAAGTCAAAGAGACTTTCCTTGCCTTCTGTACTGTCAAAGATATATTCTTTCTCGACTTTTACCCAAGGTAATTCACGTCGCTGCGCACTTAATTGATCGCGAAGGCGTGTGAATTCTTTTTCTTTGGCGAGTAATTCCTTTCTAGCCTCGATCCATTTGGCTCGCGATACTACAGTATGTGTTGTCATAATATCTTTCCTCTAACAATTTCAATAATAGGTAACGCTATTGACTACATTCATGATTAAAAGTCGCCATCAGTAAGTCTCTTAATTGATCCACATGCTTATCCCAACCTTTATCCAGTGCGAGAAGAAGTCTTATTGCTGCTTCACCTGCAGCCTCTTCAATTCCTTCGTGTCGGAGTGTTAATTTTGTTCCATCTTGGATTTCTTCAAGTGTCCAGGTGACGGTTGTCAATGCGCCATTAAGCGGCTCCACAGTGAACGAGCAGACAAGACTATTCGGTTTGTCCATTTTAAGAACAGTACCCCAGCATTGACTTATTTGTGCGCCATTTTCATCCTCACGAATTAAGGCATAATCTTCTCCTTCGACAAAATCAGAAGTCGCCGGATGAAACCACGTTGCTAGCTTGTCTTTCTCTGTGAGAAACGACCAAACCGTTTCAAGTGAGGTTGCGAAAATATAGGTTTTAATTAATGTAGAATTAGACATTTTTATTTTTTTCCTCCATTTCAATTGCACTCTTTAAGGCATCTAAGCGCTCGTCCCAGAATTGTTCAAAATAGCTCAGCCAATCAGATGCCGATTTTAGAGATCCAGCCTCCAGTCTATTGATTCGCTCTCGACCCTTTTTGTGTACTGAAATTAATTTTCCATTTTCAAGCATATTCAAATGCTTTTTTACAGCGGCTCTGGTCATATCAAAGTGATCAGTAAGCTCACCAATCGTCATATCCTTGTTGCCAAGGTGCATTAAAATCATACGACGAGTTGGATCAGCCAACGCTTTAAATGTATTTTGTACCTGTTGCATCAGTGAGAGACCAGTGGCAATTCAGCCGAAAAATTTGGACGACTCCCCTCTGATGAAAGTTGATCCATTGATGTATTAGGGACTATTTGTTGATTATTTCGCTTATGAATGCACGGGTGTTTATTCTCAGTTGCGTGCTTCAAATTGTGCTTATTTTGCAGATCATTGGCAGTTTGTCCACAATGGTCTGCCTTAACGGGTAAAGCGCTCAAAATGAAAATAAATGTTGCTGCTGTCAGTATAGGGTGATGGCGTGTGTACATGATATTTCTCCGCTCAATATGATACCTTTTGGTACTATTTGTAAAATAATACCAAAAGGTATCATATTGGTCAATGCCAAATTCAATTGCAGTTGGCTTTGCCTAAATTATTGTAATAATGGAAATGGTAGAAAACTTCTGGTACCGAAAAATGGCATAGAACGTATCCATGCTCAGTGCGAACCGCGCAATTTATTCCGATACTCGAAAAAACCACAAGCAAGCTAAGCTGTAACGGGGGGGCTATTGTTAACACTGGGTTTGAACTGAGGAACGAGATTGGTGTTGAAGTTTAGATGCATGTAAATGATGTCCATAAAATTAATTTACTTTCAGTGCAAAAGGGACATTCTGATTAAGTAAAGAAATTGAACAAAATCACGGAACAAGATTTGGGCTCTATTTCGTGTGTGCCTCTTGGTTGAATGTCGCTCCTCATATCGAGGCTCCATCTATCGCCATTTCGCTTTGTTTGTAAAGCACAGAGATAATAATTAATATCATCCCTCGATAGATCGTGGAAATACGACATAAAAACATGTACCTTGGTTGGGCTTCGAATCGAACGCAATAGTTCCATTGTGTTTATCCATTATTTTTTTGCAAACATATAACCCTAGACCTGTACTTTTAATACCTGATACTTTCTGATTATTTGCCATAGTAAACTGTTCGAAAATGCTTGATTGAAATTTTTTCGGGATGCCGGAACCCTGATCTTGCACACTAATTTTCACCTTATTCTTCGTTGCTTCAATGCTTATTTTAACGGATTTTTTTTCACCACCATATTTTACTGCGTTGGATAGTAAGTTGCTCAACACTTGATGTGCTCTATTTATATCGGCCAAAATTTGTATATTTTCCAATTCGGAAATATCGTTTTCTAAAATCAACTTCACATTGAATTTTTCTGCATACGCACTATTGAAATCGAAAATTTCAGAAATGAATTTGTCCAATTCAATTCGAGCAATGTTTACTGAAAAATTACCTGAGCTCAATGTTTGAATTTCCAAGAAGTCATCAACTAAGTTGTTTAGTCTCTTACTGCTACTGTCTGCAATCGTAAGCATTTTCAACAGCTTTTCATCTAGCGAATCACGATATTTTTTTAATATGATACCCAGTGCTCCAATAATCCCGGTAATTGGCGTCCTAAATTCATGTGCGACTAAACTGACCATTTCATTTTTTTGGATTTCGACGAGTATTCGTTGTTTTTCTTCACGAATTAAACGAAAGATAAAGAATATTACAAGAGAGAGAGCGGTAAAAATAATGATGCTAGCGATAGACACCATTTTCGAATAGTGATCTTTAAATAAATTTGGTAAATGCAAATCCGCTGAGGACCACCGTGTTCCTGGAATCGGAGTTTGAACTAATATCCGAGATTTTTCATTATCCGTTAGACGATAATCATCTCTCTTCAGATGACTCCTTGCACCCTCGGCAACAACCTCTATTAGATGTTTACGCTTTGGATATATCAGCATAATTTGATGATCTTTTACTTGAGCACTTTTGAGGATGTCACCCATAATATCCGCGTGAAAACTTATAAATAAAATTCCTTTATCCGATTGTCCAAAATTTGCCATTACATCAAAATGATAACCTTCTGAGTTTGGGTGAATGTAAGGAGAATATTTGTTTTCAATTGAAAAATGCTTTAAATCTCTTTCGCACGCTTCTGAAATGAGGCCATCAAAGTTTTCAAATAACGGTTCTCCCTTACTATTCGATATAGTAAAAGCAAAATGATTAGGAAAAAATTTCTGAATAGCGTTTGCTAATTGATTAAATAAGTCTTCGTCATTTGGATTGTTTTTAACCGCAAGAATAAGAGATAGCTTTTCGCTTGCGAATAAGGTTACGAGCCGGTTTTGTTCACGGATAAAGTAAGCGACTTGTTGCGCCACGCCAGCAGACGATTCTTGGGCAATAGACATATGATAGTGACGAAACTCTTTGATGTTTTTATCCACAAACCACATCAATGAAAGGCCAACAAGCAATATTATCAAAACGCCGAAAACAACATAGCCTTTGAAAAAGTATTGAAAATTGGGTTTCATGAATTACACCATCATTCGGAGTAAATATAATGCCCAGTATGTTAACCATTATATTCAGTAAGTAGAGACACTTATTAGTAACATAGCGGTGTAGGTATGGATTTCTTAAACGGTGGCATTATTCTTGGACTTGAGCTGAGTGTTGTAAAAATGGCTGTAACATACGGGTGACGTGGCCTAGAGAGCTGTTATGGAATCTATCTGCCCACATTTATCATCGATTTTGGTTAATGCTCCGCCAATTAATTTGCTCACCATTGGTTGACATTGGGAGCTTAAATATCCGAGGAGGGGGTTCCGAAATTCAACGTTTAGTAACTCAGAATACACTATAATTGTTATGGATTAGGGAATTCGCTCAATTCACAATCCGTGGATTATCTCCTTCCGGATATTTGTGCTCTCATATATTTTGGTACAAAGTAGGTGTGTGGTTTAAGGATAAAAATCATGAAATAGTACGAAAAAGGACCTACCCCGTATTTTTTAAAAATTGATAAATTACAGATAAATATTTTGATCGCATGGTGATTGATACGCAAATTAAATAATTTTTACATCAAAATCAGATATTCATGAGCTGCTATCCAATATAAAAAAACTTCCAGAAATACAATCCAAGTAATATTACGAGTACGGTTATTGTAATATGAGTTGAATATTTGCTGAGCATGATATACCTCTTTATTAGTTTTGTCGGCTTATGTTATAAATTTTAATATGCTAAAAGTATTTATACAGTGTGACAATAGTTTTCAGAACTGGCTAATTCTTTTTAAACTACGTCAAAATATTATTTCGCGCACAGTGATTTAGGGTTCACAATTAAATCTAGATCGAAAAAATCCTTATTGTGTAATAAAACGCTTTGTATTGGAAAAATCAGCAGGTATTTTTAAGGAAAAAACCCATTAATATGGATTAGAAATGCTAGGTTATGCACAAATTATATATGTAGTTTAAATTAAACTTAACACCTTATAAAAGTGATGAATTTAAAATTACACTAATCACTTTGGCTAGCAAAATAATTCCCAAATGTTACCTTAAAACTGGCTATTTTGAACCTCGGTCTATTTTACGCAACTTGATCAATATGGCAAGTCCAGATAACCTTTAAAAACTTAGGGGCTAGTTTTGGGTCTCGATAATATAGGTGTTATGTGTCGTGAATACAAAATTCAATATTAAGGGGTTATATTGTCCGCCTCACGTTACAAGATAAAAATATCGTGTTTTGAAAAAGTATTGCTTCCATATATCAAGCCTTCAATTGAAGCTTTATTGCTTTTGACCCTGACGTAATTTGCTAAATTAAAGCAACAAAAGAAATCTTGCCAGTCATCTCCAATGCATCATATATCTGTAACTTGCAAAATGCGGCTAAATGTAACTGTGCACTTAACTACCCAAATACCTTTTTAGTATGCAGAGTGATTTTTGGATCATCGAAATAGGTGAAAAAATTTTATCGAAGCTAAAAAACTAACTTTGAATTACAAACACTTGGAATTGTATGAAACTTTTAGATTTAAAACCATTCATGAGTAAGAAATCATACGTAAATTAATACTTATGAAGTTTGCAATTGGTATTAAGCAGATTAAAGATAAAAACTAGGAAATAACATGAAACAAGATCTGGCCATGTGTTGTGATAATTTGGATCTGGTGATGACAGCGATTGATGTCAAATTAATGGATAAGTCCAATTCTTAAATCAGCGCGTATTGGTCGAAGTAAACGTTTTCAGGTTCGGTTGTTATTAATTTTTGATTCTTTTTGCAAGCAAAGTCTTCGAACGTTATTTTCATTAATCTAGCCCTTTGATTGATATTCAAGATTTCTGAGCTGCCCCCTTTCTTCGGTAGAGCGGGCATTAGTCCTGAAATAGCAATACGCTTACTAATTTCTCTAAAAACAAGTCCCGAAAGTTGGCTTAGCTTGCAACCGAGCTATGATCTATGCCATGCTGAAAAAAGCAGTTAGCTAGTAAATGCTAAAAAATTAGTTGCTAAATATAATTTTTCAATAAGTTTAATCCGTAATCTATGATTTGCATGAGGCGAGATCTTACTCCATCATGTGTCATGTATTTTAATACGCCAAGAACCGTTATTATTGTCGAAAAATAGAGGTCGTTTTCAAATCATATGAGTACAGAAAACAATACGGAAATTCTACAAAGTGAATTCGATGCTCACAGAACAATCGTGTTATGGTTGTTTTGTGCGACCATTTTACTTGTTTCTACTAGTGGAATACTCATATTATTTGTAGACAATATTCTTTCAAATGCTCCCGTAATTTTGGTTGTCATCGCTGGAATTTTGGGTAGTTTCGTTAGTGCCTTAAACAGAATATATGCATCAAAGGATGTTTTTCCGCGGGGAAAATACACTCATTTGCTGAAAAGCGCTAACATTTACCTCATTGCCTACTCTTTAATCCCACCATTGGTTGGCGCTATTGGGGCGGCAATCCTGTATACCATGTTTGCAGGCGGGATTATTTCAGGGGGATTGTTTCCAGAATTTGCATGCTCTGAGTTGGGTGGCTGTCAATCTTACACAGACTACCTGGATAAATGGAAGCCCAAGCTGCCTGTCGACTTTGCAAAGTTAATAGTGTGGGGATTTATTTCCGGTTTTAGTGAACGATTTGTCCCCAATATTCTTAATCAGATTGCTTCAGATAAGAATAAATAGGGCGAGAAATCGACTGAAGTTAAGAGCTTCGAAAATGTTTTACGGGACATCTAGATCATATACGTCATCAAAATTTCTAGTTATGGTGCGACCTCGCCAACTTTGTTTTTCTTCTGAGTAGCAAAAACGGAGCAAAGTAGATCATAATTAGATTGCATATTTATCATGCCACAGCTTATAATTTCTCAGTCTAAATATTGATTGAAGAATTTCATTGCACAAATTCTTTTAATCTTTCTACATAATGTTTCAATTGACCTTCCTCAATATCTTCACCCCACAACGATTGAAATTGCAATATATCCCCGCAATCCCAAATACCTCTTAATATTCTAAAAGTTGGAATAAGTTCTTTTTCCATATCTGAGAGTGGGCGAATCATCTCAAAGCCTTCCTTAAATAAGCCAAACTCTATACCATGCCAAGTGGCAAATTCATATGCTCTCCATCCAAAGGCACAGTGATCAAAGTCAATGAGGGTTATTCCATGTTCGACATCATAAAATATATTTTCACCGTGAAGGTCGGCATGGATTAAGCCATAGAAAGGATTAGATTGAGGTAGAGCCTCTACTTTTTCCCTCAACTGTTCAGCATAAGAGCTAAAAAAACTCAGATCTCCCAATCCAAATTTTTCTAAATGAGACTCTAATACTTGAAGAGATTTATCCATTAAGTAGGTGGATAGATTCAAATGATAACGATAGTGTGGGCTTTTAAATTTATCAGCGGCATTATGGATAAGGGCAGTTGTAACACCTATTTTTTGGATATCAGTTGTTTTTACAAGATCTAAGCTTTTCGCTTTTCTTAGATCAGTTCCTGCTGCGAAATGAAAAAGCGCAAAGCTACGTTTTTGATCACCAAATTGATGTGTAATAAGTAGCTTCTCTTCGCAATTAGATACTGGCTTGGCAACTGGTAAACCTTGTTCAATGAGATATTTGAGCAACTCCAGTTCGAAATAAAAATCTTTTTCGCTACGAATATAGTATTTATTATTAAGGTAAACACGAAGTACAAATTTACCTTTTTCAGCTTCAACTAAGTAATTATGATTAAAGCCGGCCCGAATTAGATCACATTTCGAAATCGCCCCGACATTGTAATATTTTGACACAACATCTGTTATCTTCTCTTTACCTATTACTGTATTTTTCAATGCAATTTACCTATTGGCCCATTATCGGAAAATGCCACTAAACAAAGTTGAAATTTATCCCTATTATCTCTCTCCAGCTTCAAGTTATCTATATTTAAAATATTTTCTCGGGATGAAGACATAATTATTTGTCAAATGACTAACGGGAAAGGATTGGAATAATAACTTTCCAATCGACGAAGAATTTAATATCCACTTTCCATTAAACAGCATTGGCAGCTCTGTTTCAACAATTCGTGGAAAATGTTTACTTTACTCTGTGCCATCGACACTAAGCAGACCCTTAGCTATAGATATATTTATCATGCAAAATAAGAAAAGCGGATATTTAAATTAGCTGGATTGAGTATGTTATTTTAAATAATATTAACTCTGATATAACCTCGTGTTTCATTAATGGTGCACTTGCTGGTTGAATGTGGCCCAACACCGCTATATAAAGACCCTAAACCCACCCCAAAAGTAAAGTCATGATCTGCATACACTGATTTTCCCGCAAACATAAGATATAAAATCATAACTATTACATTTATAACTTTCAAATTAACATTAACCTTTTTAACGTATAGCCGTTGAATAAACGAGTGTGATGCCCCGTTATTACTCTTTAGAAATTTTCTTTACCTATTCATTGTTTTGTATAACTGTTTTTAAATATTACCAATTTATCCGCAGCCTTTATCGCCGTTGTAAAGAATTATGTTTTTAGCGCCTTAAAATACTTGCTATCCGAGCAAGCTCTAAATCAACTTGTTTGTTAATTCTATCAATGTATTCAATTGATTAGTGCTGAGGCGCTCAGTTAAAAATTTGGCACTGTGTTCGAAACTCACAGATGCCTCTTTATAGACCCTTTGGCCTATTTTAGTTAATTTAACTAAACTTACACGCGCATCTCGAATGTTTACCTCTTTCTCAACAAGTTTATTCTTTTCCATAGGGGAAAGAAGTCTCGTTACTCCTGAAGCACTGATACCAACACTTTCTGCTAACTCTATGCGACGCAATGTATTTCTAGGAGCTTCAATTAAATGTCGTAAAATCATATACTCGGTAAAGCTAATACCATGTATATTTAACTGGCCTTCTACCTTTTTGATTAACTTACTATTTAGCCATGATTGTAAAACAATAAATTCTGATTGTAACGTTTGATCGGTCATATATACACCTTGACTTATACTTGATAACTCAAGCATATATCAAGATTAACTACTTTTCAACCCATTATATTACTAGTATGTGATCAGTTAGACATAACCGTTGAATAAACGGGTCGATGTCCCATTATTACTTTTTATGTATTGGCCTGCCACAAAATTGCTTTAGATTCGTATAATTTAACAAACTCATCTTTACCATCACAATATAAATCAATATTATTGTTACATTCCTTAGCCAGTTTTTGTTTTAAAGCTGCGTATTCTTTCAGAACTTCTGGATGAAATTTCAAGTATTCGCGAAATGCAATATGTCGATTTATATTTTCATCCTCTGCTATAAAAGCATGTATTTGATGGCTTCTGTTAGAACCACCTTTAACAAAGTATCTTCTACCAACAATACCATATTCTCCTTTGCCTTCGTAGCCTAGAGAATTCATAATCGATATTTTTTCGTCAAGAACAGATAAGGAACTAACTTCCAAAATAATATCAATAATCGGCTTTGACGCTAAACCAAGTATTGATGTACTACCAATATGATGAACATCAATCACCAAATCACCTAGTGCATTCTTTAATTTCGATTTCTCCAAACTAAATTCATCAACCCATTTTGGATTCGATTTAACAACTTCTATTTTCACAATTTTCTCGATATTAATTATTTAGACACATAAACGTTGAATAAACGGTTCAAGTTCTCCCGGAGTCCTGTTATTAGTTTTTAATTATATTTTGATGTTTAATTTTTTACCTTGAGACATAATGGTTGAGTTTTAATTCCTATTTCCTGTAGCAATACCCCTTAAAAATTTTCGAGCTACTGTCTTTGTCTTGAATATTTTTCTTGTGACTTATCAGGGTCACAATTATATTTTTTCTAAAAATTCCTCCCGTTGAACTTTGCCCCAAAATGCTTCATTTTTCTCAAAAGTAACTTTAATAATGTCCAGGCTGATGCCCTTAAGATATGTTCTCACAAGACAAGGAATTGTTAGCCACACTAAAAATATCAGAGCATTAAGTAATGGATGATAAGGCTCAAGGAAATACAGAATAAGAAAAAGAAAAAAGCTATGGCCTAACAAGTTATAAATCCAATGTATAATAGCTTTGGATAATGTTGTTTTTGTATAGTAAATGCAATCTTCATCAGGTCCAACGACCAAGGTATAGTTTACGGTCAATCTTTCAATCCAATAATGGTATAACAATGCTAAAACCATCGGTGCTATCACGATTACCAGGTGCCATGAAGGATTATAGTTAACAAGACACCAATTCGACAATGACAGCCCAGTCGTAACACTAAGCACCATAGGAACAAAATACAAGGGATCAATAATATCTAAAGAAAACATCTCTTTATAGGAAGGTTTATAGTTCTGAATTATCTTCATATTGGTCTTTTTAATTTTTTGAGCAGGATGCTTGCTTGCTGAAAGCCCGTTTATTGGTCAAAAATTCCTTACTCTTCTAAATAACTCACTTAATAAAATAATAGCAAAGTAGCTACCAAACTGCTTGATATACCCGTTATTAGTGCAAGTGCTAGATTTTATATTTGTATCTAACATCCTACATAAACAGGGGTCCTGTTATTAGTTTTTATATGTCATTTTTCATATATTCGCTTGTTAACTAATTATCATAGTTCAATTTTTACATTAGTTACTAAGGACATAGTTTAACTTTATCAGTTTTGATGTACACATTATTTTCTTAATAAACATTTATAATTTGTTAAGAGATTTTTTATATGATTCATATTGATCTCTATCGGAAATATGGTAATCCATTTTTTTGAATGTATTCAAAATTATTATTTTTGCTTCATCCCCAATATTCCAGCTGTATTTAATTGCTAAGTCGGCAAGAATTTCGAGAGCGATACCTAGCTCATTGTGAGATAGGTATTCCTGGATATTGTTGGCTACATCATCAGGCACACAATCACCGAAAAGGGATAAACAACAATGAATGTCGTTTTCGATTTCCTTAAAATATTCTGATTTCTCTGCTTTAGATAATTTATCAAATTCCATCATTAACTCTCAATGACATATAACATCCTACATAAACAGGACTTGAGATCCTGTTATTAGTTTAAATCGAAACCCTAATTAAAAATAACCCTTTTCCATTCGGAGTCTCGTTATTTATAAATAACTATTTAAATAGTATTTGAAAATCAGCGCCGCTAAGTACACAAACCAACAACTGTCGATCTGCATATTTACCAAAACACCTACTTTGAACCTATTTAACAATAATAACCACTATTAACACTAGTTTTCTCCTGTTCGTTGGTAAATTGTACAATTTTTAATATCAATGCTGGTTTTTTCTTGGCCATCTTTCTTTAATTCACCCTTACACTTCATCCCCTGGGATGACTAAGCCTTGTTCATTCCTCGTTATGATTTAAATATGGAAATCTGGACTAATTATTCGAGATGAGGATAGGTCATGACAAATATTAAAACGAAAACATCTACTTTACTGCTCTTACTTCCGGGGCTGCTTGGTGGGGAGGTGATTGCTGAGAATTTAACATTGGAGGCTTTTTTCAATGATGTGCAGCAAGATCATCCGTTTTTTAAGAAAGAGGCATTAAACCCAAAAATCATTAAATCTCAACGTTCGGCTTTATTAGGCGCTGAGGATTGGCGATTGAGTGCAACAACGTCCTTTGCGCATGAGGAGAGTGGGTTAAGTACTGCGCTAATGCCGGAAAAATCGAATTATACTAATGTTGATTTATCGCTTAATCGATCGGTTTGGAAAACCGGTGGGCAATTTTCTGTTGCTTATGCCACAACGCGAAGTTCACAAGATTATGCCACCGGTAATATTAAGAATTATCAGAATACGGTGAAAGCGCAATATGTGCATCCTTTAATGAAAAACGTCAATGGTATTTTAAGTCGTTTAAATTATGATTTACAAAATTATCATGTTCAAAATGCAGAAATTAGTAACCTGGAAGCTAGGGAGAATTTTTTGGCGAGTTTGGGTGATAAATTTCTCGGTTGGAAATTGCAAACAGAGTTAGTGCGTATTAGTCAGGAACGTGTGACTATCTCCGAGACTGAATTTGAACGAAGCAAACGCAAGCGTGCGGATAATCTAATTCCTAAGGTGGATGTCATACGTTCGGAAACTGCTTTGCTAAGAGCTAGGCAAGGTCTGCAACGGGCAAAGACTGATCTTGCAGTTGTTGTCAGGGAGCTTTCAGTGCTGAGCAATAATCGAAAACTTTCTTCTTCTCGTCCAAGTTATGATTTATATCGTATTCAGCGTTTACCTTCCCAAGAAATCGTTAGTCAACAAGTTGAATTACAATCGCGCTTAATAAAGATGTATGAAGTTTTGTTAACGCAACAAAATTATCAACACACTGGGTTGCAAAATGGTGAAAAGCCAGAGTTGAATCTCATTGCTTCTGCGGGTTTACTGGGTAGTGACAGTGATTTGGGCAGCTCTGCCGCCATTGATAAGCCGCAATACTCACTAGCATTAAATTTTAATTATCCCTTAGGTAATCGTTCTGCTAAAGCGAAACTTGATCAATCACATCTTAGAAAAATGCAACTGCAGGAAGAAAAGATGGATTTGATTCTGACGTTGCAATCCTCAGCCGCTGCGATACTGGAGCAATTGACGCAGTTAGAGATGACGTTGAGCCTTAATAAAGAGCAAATAGCACGATCTGAGCAAAAAACAAAAGAAGAACTTCGTCGATATAACCAAGGTCGTTCTGAATTGACTTTTGTTTTACAGAGTCGTGACGAGGAGCAGCAAGCAAAAATTTCTCATGCCGTTACTGCTGCCACTTATCACAAAGTCTATCTTCAATATCGTGCATTGATGGATGAGTTGGTTGAGAACAATACCCAAAATAATAGCAATGACACGCTAAATACTAACGCCAAAGATAGCGAGGGAGCTTAGTCATGAAGTCATTTTTCCGGTTTTTTGCTACAAATAATAAATTCGCTACGCTATTAACATTGGCGTTTCTCGTTTTAGGGGCAATTTCCCTACAGGATATTCAACGAGACACCTTTCCTGAAGTTGATTTTGGCTCTATGGTCATTACTACTCGTTATGCTGGCGCATCACCTGAAGATGTTGAGCTTAAGGTGACGAACAAGATAGAAAATGAATTGAAAAGTATTAGTGGTATAGAAAAATATACGTCCTGGTCTATGGAAAATTTTTCTATGATCAGTGTCGTGGTCCATCCTGATGAGGATAGTCCAGATGATGTCAAAGATGAAATTCGTGAAGCAGTCGCACGGGTGACTGATTTACCTCGTGAAGTGACAGAAAGTCCTTTGGTAACAGAGATGAATAGCTCAGCGGTATTTTCGATTATTGAAGTGGGTATAGCCGGAGATGTTCCTTACGATGACTTACGAGATATGGCGCGCCAGTTGGAGAAAAAGCTGGAAAATGTCCCCGGTATTTCAAAACTCCAAAGATATGGATATCGGGCCAGAGAAATTGAAATTGAAGTTAAACCCGAGGAAATGCGACGTAACAATGTTGCTATGGCCGAAGTTATTCAGGCTATTCAGTCCAGGAATATTCGCTCCAGTGGTGGCTCATTTGAATCCTATACCAGTGAGAAAAATATTGTCACTCTGGCGCAGTTTCGTGACCCCATGGAAGTGGGTGATGTTATCGTGCGGACAACATTTGATGGCCCCATGATAAAAGTGAGTGATCTCGCAGAGATTAAAGATGATTTTGAAGATGAACGTGTACGATCACGCATGAATGGTAAAAATGCCATATCTTTTATTGCGTATAAAAATATCAATGCAGATATTATTCGAACGGTCGATGCCATTAAAGCGTTGGTTGAGGAGGAAAAAGAATTATTAGCCGACAATATTGAGATTTTTTACGCAAATGACAGTTCAAAATATGTAGAAAATCGTTTTGAGATTGTCAGCACCAACGGCTTAATCGGTTTGGCTTTGTTGTTATTAACGTTAACAATCTTTCTTAATCTACGTATGGCCTTTTGGGTTGCGATGGGAATTCCTGTGGCTTTATTTGGTGTGGTGTTTTTGTTACCTAGCTTTGGTGTCTTTCTCGATAGTATTACTTTAACGGCTATGGTGTTGGTCATAGGTATTATTGTAGACGATGCCATCATTATTGCAGAAAGTATTTACCAGCGCTATGAAGATGGCTTGAGTCCCATTGAGGCAGCTGTGGAGGGGATAAATGATGTTATTAAACCGGTCATTACCACAATATTAACCACGCTTGTTGTGTTTATTCCCATGTTCTTTTTACCCGGCATGATGGGTAAATTTGTATTCGTCATTCCCTTGGTGATGATACTTGCGTTAAGTGTTTCTCTATTAGAGTCTACTGTTGCATTGCCTGCTCATTTAGCAGAAGGGTTGAAAAAGAAAAAACGTTCGAATAAAGTTGATATTCGTCAACGAGTGTTTAACAAATTGCGTGGTTTTTACAAACGATTTATGTTGGGTGTTTTACGGTTTCGATACTTGATGGTTATTTTGTTTGCAGCCGTTCTCGCAGGTTCCATGACGTTTGCTTATAAATACATGGATATTGTGATGTTCCCATCCAGTACGGCAGATCGTTTTTCTTTATTGGTGCAATTGCCAACAGGATCATCGTTACAGGCCACTTCAGATAAAATCAAAGAAATTGAAAATATCGTTTCTGCTTTAGATAAATCAGAATTGGATTCATATGTCACCCGAATTGGTACCTATGGTGATGTTATTCCAAGCGAAGTAGAAAACTATGCTGCGGTGAATGTCTTCCTAACACCTTATGCAACGCGAGAAAGAAATGCTGATCAAATCGTCGAATCATTAAGAGAGAAAACGAATCTACTGGCAGGGTTTCACGATATAAAATATAAAATTGATGCGGGTGGCCCACCGGTGGGGGCACCAATATCATTGCGCGTGGTAAGCAGTGATGATATTAATCGCGTACGCTTAGCTGATGACATTGTTGCGTATTTAAAGACAATTGAAGGTGTAAAAGATATTGATCGGGATGATAAAACTGGCAAACAGCAAATCGAAATCCAGCTTAATTATAGCAAGTTAGCCCGTAGTGGTTTAACAGTGTCAGATGTTGCACAAAATGTTCGGGTAGCCTATGACGGTCAGATTGTAACAAATGTGCGTTATGGTGAAGAAGATGTAAACTTTCGCGTGATCTTTCAGGAAAATGCACGAAAAAATCCGGAGTATCTTAACCAACTGAGTATTCCGAATAATCGTGGTCGTTTAATTCCGTTAAAGCAAGTTTCGTCATATGAAACTGGACCAGGACCCTCCAACTATTTTCATTATAAAGGGGAGCGAACCATCACGATAACCGGTGACATCGATAAAGACATTGTTACCTCTATTCAAGCCACTCAAGCTGTGTTGGATCAGTTTAATGTAAATCATGATTATCCTGGTACTCAATTGATCGTTGATGGAGAAGCACAAGAAACTCAAGATTCTATGAAAGATATGGCGATCATTTCACTCATCGCCATCGTTGGTGTGTATTTTCTTTTAGTCTTATTATTTGATTCTATCTGGCAACCGTTAATGGTGATCGTTGCATTACCTTTTGCGATAACGTCAGTCATTATTGCTTTTGCATTACATAATGAACCCTTAGGTTTTCTTGCCATGACCGGATTGATTGGCCTTGCTGGTGTAGTAGTTAACGATTCGTTGGTGCTTGTTAATCATACCAATGAGTTACTGAAGAAACACTTGGGTGAACCTGTACGAGAAATTATTGCTCATGCGGCGTCTAATCGTTTACGCGCCATTATTCTAACCACGATAACAACTGTCGCCGGATTAATGCCGCTAGCTTATGGGTTAGGGGGTTCTGATCCCTATATGAGCCCTATGGCCTTGGCGTTAGGTTACGGGTTGTTTTTCGCTACACCGTTAACACTAGTTCTTTTACCTTGCTTGTATTTAATCGGGCAGGATTTACGAACCTTGTTCGCTAAAAAACAGACTAGTAACAATCAAATCGACCGTAAAGCCATGGAAGCGGGTGAAGTATCATGAATTATTTTCTTATCTGTTTATTAATTAGTTTGTTGTTGAGCCAAACAGCTTGGGGTGAGGATAGTGAATCTGAAAAAGCGTTTTCACGCTGGGCAGTCATGCCGGTGATTGCTCGCGGTGAAGAAACAGATTGGCAATTTGGTGCTTTGTTAATTCATTTTTTGCCCATGATATCGGTGGATAATAAACAGTCTCGGATTTTGGGTGCAACTTTTTATACTACGCGAGATCAGTATTTTTTATCAGTAGCGCCACAGATTTACACGCGAGACGGCAAGTATGCCTTTAGCGGTGGTGCTTCCTTGCGCTACTGGCCGGCAAATTACTATGGCATTGGAAACGACAGTAGTGATGAATCTATGAAATACGAAGCCAAGCAAAATGAATTGCAAATACATGTTGAACGCAGTTTAAAACATGATTTTCAAGTTGGTGTTGGGTTTCGGTTTTTAAGGGAAGATATTGAATTTAATAATACATCGTTTGATGTGTCCCAGTTGAGCGGTGCAGATGGGGGATTAGTTTCAGGATTAAGCTTCTCTCTAAAACGTGATACCCGAGATGATATTGATGCGCCCTATAGAGGGTATTATATGGCATATCTGGCCCATTTATATGATACAAACTTTGCTAGTGATTATAGTTATCAGTCTCATGAGATTGATCTGAGGCGTTATTTTAAAACTGGCAATAAATCTACTTTTGGTATTGCAGCATACTTGCGAAGTACGCGGGGTGATACACCTTTTCGTGAACTTAGTAGTCCAGATGGTGTGCTCATACTGCGTGGGATCGAAAATGGGCGATATCGAGATAGTCATATGTTGTCTTTTCAATCCGAATATCGATTCCCAATCGCGAAGCGTTTTGGCTTAGCAATTTTTGCTGAATCTGCTCAAGTGAGCGATCAGATGAATCAATTTTCCATTGATAATGCGAAATATTCAGTGGGCTCTGGCATTCGTTGGCAAATGATACCCGGCCGTCGCTTTAATCTGCGTGCTGATTTTTCTTATGTGGATAAGGGAGTTGGTTTTGTTGTTAATGTAGGCGAAGCATTTTAGCTTGGGGTTATCAATCGATCGAACAATTCGTTAGGTTGATGTTTTACTCTTCTTAGTAAAGCGAATTTGCTCATTTAGCTTGCGAGATTTACTAATATGTTGTTGCTTAAAATAATATATATTTCAGTAAGTTAGATATAAATTAGAATTAGATAGATTAGATTTTCCTCATTCCCAAATATCACCTTTCCTATTACATGAAAGATGGAATCACCCCAATTAATCACCCTTTCTGGTGAATGTAAGTACGTGAGAACGCCGTAATATTGTATCCATCAACCAACTTAAAAAAAGTAACAGATTTCTGAGGTTCATGTGTTTGAACCATCAGAAGACACAAATAACTCACAAAATGAATATAAGGAAAATACGATGGAAATGATTAAACAATTAGAAACACATTTTATGGACGTGATGAACAGTGGTGGCCCAATCATGTGGGTGATATTGAGTGTCGCCATTTTAGCGATGATTTTGCTCAGCTGGCAGAGTTTGAATGTGATGAGCTTAAATCGCAATGCAAAACGAGATTATCAGCGATTGAGTCATGACGCGACGTTTGTACCTTCATCAGAAACTACTCATTCTAACAGTCCAATAGCCCAGCTTATGGATAAAGTAGATTGGCAGGCGGTTGAGAATAAAGACGATGTCACCAAAGAAATGAACATTCATATCGCCGATATCATGCCTAAGCTAAACAATGGGCTTTCGACTATTGGCACCTTAGGTTCAATCTTACCCATGCTAGGTTTGTTGGGGACGGTTACCGGCATGATCAATGTGTTTGAAGTGATCGCTATTCAAGGCAGTGGTGATGCGGATGCGATGGCGGGTGGTATATCGCAAGCGTTGTTAACAACAGCGAGCGGGTTGATTATTGCGATACCCGTTATTTTTTGTCATCACCTCTTGGCCAATCGTGTGAACGCTTTAATGGATATTACGGGTCAGGCAATGCAAGTGGTATTACACCGGGATATTTCCCTTTTTCGCACTAATCTTAACGTCAATGGAAAAGGAGCGGTATCTCATGCTTGAACTAAATTTACCTAAGAATAAAGCCATAAAGCCTGAAATAAATATGTCGCCTATGATTGATGTTGTTTTTCTACTACTCATTTTTTTCATGGTGACAACGGTTTTTCCTGAAAGCGACGGCATCATTATCGAAAAACCTGAATCTGAGCATGCTGTCAGTATGGTAGATAAGAATATCATCGTAAAAATTGATTCATCCGGCATTATTTATTTACAAGATAAGAAGTTGAATATTGCTGATTTGAAGCGCGTGTTGAAATCACAATTAGCCATGGATAACAGTATACCTGTCATTTTAAATGCAGATAAAAAAACAAGCACTGAAGCATTAATAAAAGTCATAGACGCCGCAAAAAGCAGTGGTGCAAAACAATTAGGACTCGCAACCGATGAAAAATCCATATAACAATTTGATGAATAGTTTAGGCAATCGAACTTCAGCATTATTTGCAGGCGTTTTATTGCCAATATCCTTAATTTTGACAATTCCAATGTTTTTTAAGTCTGAGTTAAAACCGGTAACGGAGAAAGCACCGGTTGTGATTGAAATGATGGCGTTACAAATGCCCAAGAAAGTTGTGGAACCGACTAAAAAGGTAAAACCAGTTCCTAAAGTGAAAAAGGTTGTAAAAAAACCAATTCCAAAGCCCACACCCAAAAAAGTACCTAAAAAAATTATTAAGAAAACCATGTTGGCAAAGGCGAAACCTGTAAAAAAAGAAATTGTTGAAACCAAAAAATTACCGCCAGTAAAGGAAATTGAAAAAATTGCAGAGTTACCTAAAGAAATAGTACCGGAAAAGGTTTCGCCGCCAACAATGCCTGTTCCTGTACCAATTTTTAAATTAACTGAAGCGCCACAGTTTTTACATAGAGAAAATTTGGTTTACCCAGAAAACATGCGTTCTTTAGGTATAACCGGTGTTGTAAAGTTAGCCGTGTTAATTGGGAAAGAGGGGAATGTCTATCGCGTAAAGGTGCTTAAATCAGCAGGCGATGAATTTGATGAAGCGGCTAAAATGGCATTGTTGGCTTCGACCTTTATTCCTGCAAAAATGGGGAACAAAAATGTTGCTGTGGAGTTGAGAATGCCGGTTAAATTTCGACTTTTGTAGAATGTAAATGAAGTTATATTTTATTAGCACTATACAAGTGCTTTTGATTTGTTTGCCTCACTAAAACTCTCGTCGCGGAATCGATGATTAGCATACTCGCTCTCCTCAGCCGGCAATTAGCCAATTAAATTGTAAACAAATAGAAAACCTAGTCGATGGTATCCGATTAGGTGAGTGGCGTTATGTATGACGCTACGGTTACAAGCATTCCAATAAATATTGAACGTACTTAAACAAACCGTTTTAACAGCGTATAAATGTGAAGTTTCTGGCTTCTCTCACAACTCAATCCAAAAGTGAAATTTAACAAGAGATATGATTCATTCAGGATGCAAAAGCGAGCATATATATAAGGTTTGATAGTTCGATAATTTCGATCAATTATGGTGTAATATTCGAATTTACTTGAGTTTAATTTGAGTTAGAATGGCCGAAAATTTGATGTTCTTTTCACAAGAGGAGTAAAAATATGAACAAATCTCGGTGGAATAATACACATAAATCAAGAGATGGTCTCCGTAATACGGTCAAATTCTCACAAGATGCCAATACAGAATTTTGGTGGATGCTTACATTTATTGTTGCTTTAGGTGGGTCTTTGAATTTCATACTGCTCGATTTTTAGACCGATTTAAGATGATAAATGAAAAAATGGCCTATTGATAAACAAAGAACTTTTTTATCATAAAGGCCAGATACAATAACGCTAAATAGCAAATAATTGCCTTTTCAGGGCAATAATTATTTGCCCAACAACTATATTTTACCAAGCTCTTGGTTTAATATGAGGCTTAGTTCAAAGCAAGCTAAGCAAATATTCCCTATTTCAATATTTCTACGCTTTACTTCCCAGAAACTATTTTATACTAACAGTTTACAGTGCAACAAAAGGAGCATTCATGACGGCTATAGTCGGCATTATCATGGGGTCAACTTCGGATTGGGATACCATGGAACATGCAGCAACTACATTGGAACAGCTAAATATTCCACATGAGGTTCAAGTTGTATCTGCACATCGAACTCCAGATTTGTTATTTGACTACGCAGGTAATGCTGAAAAACGTGGTTTAGAAGTTATCATTGCCGGTGCCGGCGGGGCAGCACACTTACCGGGAATGGCAGCGTCAAAAACTATTTTGCCTGTACTGGGCGTACCCGTTCAGTCTAAAGCACTCAATGGCATGGACTCATTATTATCTATTGTGCAAATGCCAGCTGGTATACCAGTCGGTACTTTAGCAATTGGTCGTGCGGGTGCCATAAACGCGGCACTAATGGCCGCGAGTATTGTTGCAAATTCTCATCATGAATACCGAGCCGCAATTCATCAGTTCCGTCAAACTCAAACGGAAAATGTCTTGTCAAAGCCCGATCCAAGAAATATATAATGAAGTTGGGAATTATTGGGGCTGGCCAGCTTGCGAGGATGCTTGCACTTGCCGCCTATCCATTAAATATTAAATGCATGTTTCTCGATCCAAATGAAAAATCCTGCGCCGCAAGTCTTGGTGAGTTGTTAATATCAAATTATGACGATCAAGCAAGTATTGCGAAAATAGCAAAAGAATGTGATTTTGTTACCTACGAGTTTGAAAATGTGTCTGCACAGGCGTTAGAATCCTTGGCAAACCTAGGAGCAGTAGCGCCATCACCAAGAGCGCTAACAGTTTCAAGTGATCGATTACTTGAGAAATCATTGTTTAAGCAATTAGGTATCAAAACAGCAGCCTATTCTCAAGTCGATTCAATTGCCGATCTGGAAGCGGCAGTGGATCAAATTGGATATCCAGGTATTTTAAAGTCTCGTCACTCAGGGTATGACGGAAAAGGGCAAGTTGTTATTCGTGATAGAAATGATCTTGTAAAGGCCTGGAGCGAAATCGATAAGGTAAGTGCCATATTCGAAAAAATGGTCGATTTTTCACGAGAAGTTTCCATGATTGCCGTTAGAAGTCGTCGTGGTGAGATACGATATTATTCACTGGTAGAGAATGTTCATGAAAATGGAGTATTGAAATTATCTACGGTGAGATTAAACGATGATATGCAAACCCAAGCAGAATCTTTTGTACAAACCTTGTTAGAGGAGCTAGATTACGTTGGTGTAATTGCACTGGAAATGTTTCAAGTTGGTAACGAGTTGGTAGTGAATGAATTTGCACCTAGGGTACATAACTCCGGACACTGGACCATCGAAGGTGCAATAACCAGTCAATTCGAAAACCATGTACGTGCAGTGACAAATTTGCCGATAGGTGATTGCTCAGCGGTTTCCCCTTCCGCAATGGTTAACCTGGTTGGTAAATTGCCAGCGATAGAAGAAATCCTGAAAGTTGATGGGGCGAATATTCATTATTATGATAAAGAACCCCGCGCCGGAAGAAAAGTAGGTCATGTAACAATTTGTGCTGAAGACAACAACGCCCTTAAAAGTCGGTTAGATTCCGTTTTACAAGTCGTGAATTCGTAAATTTCAGAAGTTCAAACCTGAACCAACAAGATATCCAAGAAGTGTGTTTATTTGGCCAGCGTGATTTTCGCGTCGAATCTACTCAGCGAAAAAGATGATGTGCTTTCAGTATCTATATACGTTCAATCGTGTTTCGATAATATATCCTCAATGTAAATAGTGGTGTGATGCAAGATCACATTTAGTAAGCTTTTGCTTTTTCCAAATTTACTATTTTGTCCCGATTTATTACTCTGTCTTGAACAGTTAAAGATATACATAGAATATGTCGTTAAATTAATTAATGTAGTAAACGATTGAATTGATGGTTATATTTTTTCAAATGTAATCAAAGGATAGCTGATGAAGCATACTTTAAAAATGAAAATTTCTTGGGTGTTATTTTGTTTGTTGATGGTTTTTACTGAGGTCGCGGTATTGGCCGATGAAACATTAACATTAGGAGTGTTTCCCCGGCGTAATTCTGGTGTGACAATGAAAATGTTTAAACCTTTGGCTAAATATTTAACTGACGAAACGGGAATAAAAATTAAATTAGAAACTGCAAAAAATTTCCCTGCCTTTTGGAAAAATGTAAAAGCAAAGCGTTATGATATTGCACACTTTAACCAGCTACATTATCTGATGAGTAAGGACTTGGTAGGTTATAAAGTATTTGCAAAAAATGAAGAATTTGGAAAATCTATTATTGCTCCAGCTATTGTTGTACGCAAGGACAGTGGTATAGAAACTTTACAGGATTTAAAAGGCAAAAAAATAATATTTGGTGGTGGTAGGTTAGCAATGATTGCCTATGTAGGAAATAAAAATATTCTTCATGATGCAGGGTTAACTGATGAATCTTATACCAGTATGATAGGAAAAAATCCACCCAATGCGGCTATGGCAGTCTATTTCAAAAAAGCGGATGCTGCTGGTATAGGTGATGTTGGATTGAGTATTCCTATGCTAAAGAAAAAAATCGAAATTGATCAAATGAAGTTATTAACCATTGGGAAATCTCAACCACATATTCCTTGGGTTTATAAATCATCAATGAAGCAAGATGTTAAACAAAAAATCGGTGCGGCATTTGAAAAACTTAATGATACGCCTGAAGGCAAAAAAATCCTTAAAAAAGCTGGAATGACAGGAATGGCTATTGCGAAAGATAGTGATTATGATGTTTCCCGTTCTGAGATAAAAAAATTTCGTAAATATAACTAAGGATAGTAAGATTGCTATTAACTAATATACATTACCAACATCCCATAGAAAGCCGTCAATGGCTTTATAGGGTTTAATTTAAGGAAAGACATGTTTCACCACTACAAATATCATGTTTTCTTGTTGATTATCGTATTAATTGCGATATCCCCGACGTCAGTGCTTGGTGAAAAAATTTCTGGTGTCAAAACTGTTGGTAATGAAGAGTCTTTGGTTGTCGGTATATTTCCACGTCGTAATAAAAAAGTGACGGAAAGAATATTTTCTCCCATGGTGGATTATCTTGGAGAAAAATTGAATCAAAAAGTGATCCTCAAGGTGCCTTTAACATTCCCGGATTTTTGGGAAGGCGTGGCACAAAAGAAGTTTGATTTAGTTCACTATAACCAATATCACTATATTGTTTCTCACAAAGAGATGGGCTATAGCGTCATTCTGAGAAATAAGGAATTTGGCGATACTACTATTTCTGGTGCAGTGATTGTTCGAAAAGACAGCGGTATAAATTCTATCGCTGATCTTAAGGGAAAAAACGTTATTTTCGGCGGTGGACCCAGAGCGATGCAAAGTTATATTTATACTCGCTATTTACTAGAGCAAGAAAATGTATTGGAGGGAGACTATGAACAGAATTTTTCTCGTAACCCACCGAATGCAATTTATGCTGTGTATTATGGCAAGGCTGATGCTGCAGGAATTGGCGATAAAGTCATGCAATTGGATATGGTTAAGAATAATATTGATCTTGAAAATATAAAAATTTTAGCCAAGGGCGAGCAACTACCTCAATTGCCATGGGCGGTTCGTGACGGTATGCCCGAAGAGCTAAAAAATTATATTACTAAGATACTGTCAACTATGCATGAATCTGATGTAGGTAAACGTATTTTAAAAACTGCTAAGCTTGATCAGCTTGTTGTGACAAATGATGAAGATTATAATGAGCATCGTAAAATTGTAAAATCTGTTTTACATGAAACGTACTGATACATTTCCTTTAAAACTAGTTCTGAATTATTCCAATGTAATAAATAACCGAGTCAGTTCGAAAACTGTCTTGGGATGAAAGATTTAAGTATTAGTATGGCGTGTTGCCATGATTTCTAAGAATTACCCCCTACCATAATGGTGCTTTTATTGTCAGAGATTGATGGATATTAAGTTGATCAATTTTGTGGAGCTGGTCTGACAATTTTTCTTATTTTTTAATATTGTCTGCCCGTTTGTCGAAAGGGCGATTCACTGATCCAAAATGGCTTGAAGTATTTAGTCGATACCTGCAGTACTGTAAGGTATCCACTATATCGCTAAAGAGAATCCGAATGAGGTGAAATCGATTAAAATAACACGAAATATTACATTTTATTGTGATATCAATCATAGTTGTAATTTTTTATTATACAAAACCTATACATTCACAACTAATTTGTACTATACTTTCCGATATATTAACTAATTCCTAGTGAATTATTCCAATTTGAGCATATTTTATGCTTATTTTGTATGCTTTTATATCTATACAATAGTTATCGTTTAAAGGTTTTGGAACAAATGGCTGTTGATCAACTCGAATCTAGTGATCAACCACATATTTTTAACGGAGAAATCAATGAATCGTGTAAAGCAACATGTGTTAAAAAAAAGAAGTAATGTTGAGTATTCAATATATGCCTGGTTTTTAATGATGTTAATTTCATTTGCGGCGATTACAACTAACAGTGCACATGCTCAGTTAAATGGTAAACATCCTTTAGTCGGTAAGTTATGGTCTGTGGAAGACAGTCGTTTTATCGATACAGAAGAACTCAAGCGCAAAGTTTTAGAAAGTGATTATGTTGCCATTGGTGAGACCCATGACAACATGGATCATCATCGAATACAGGCAAAAATTCTAAATTGGTTTGTTTCTGAAAATAAGCCAGTGAGTCCAGTCTTTGAAATGTTATCTGAGCAACAGTTAGGTTCAATCCAGAAAATGCCTCCAGAATCAAGTGATAGTTTTTTCGATAAGGTTTCTTGGGAAGACAGTGGTTGGCCAGATAGAAAATTTTATAAACCAATTTTTGACATTGTCATCGAACAAAAACTACCAATATTTGCAGCAGAAACGGAACGTGCATTACTAATGCAGTTAACTAAAGGAGGTGAAAGTCATCTACCTGACGATATAGCCAAATATTTGAATGACGTGAAGTTAGGCGAAGACCAGAAAAAACAACTAAAAGAAGAAATCATTGATTCGCATTGTGGCATGCTACCAGAAACAATGGTAGATCCGATGGTGTTGGGTCAGCGAGTTAGAGATGTAGTTATGGCGAAATCCCTGTTGTCTGCTTCAAAGACGGGTACAGCGATACTATTTTCTGGTTCTGGCCATGGCCGTAAAGATTACGGCGCTCCTGCCTATGTGAAAAGTCAACATCCAGATGCTCGAATAAGTACCGTTGCAATGATGGAAGTAGTGGAGGAAGTAGTGCAGCCTGGTGATTATAGCGAAGCCTGGGCAAGTAAGAAAATTCCATTTGATTATGTATGGTTTACTAGTCGTATGGAGAGAGGTGACCCGTGCGAAGAGTTAAAGCAACATTTTAAAAAACATCCAGTTTAATTTGAGCTATATTTTGAGTAATTAGAATTGAATCGTATTAATTAGAAGTTCATTAAGAAATTGTGATCGATTCGTTAGGCGTTAATCCTAAAACAATGTTACGGATTATATAAAGGAAAATTAATAGTGAAAACAATAGTATATTTTACATTTATTTTAAGTATTTTTTTGTTGTTTAGTGTTTCTGCAGTTGCCAGTGAAAACCAAGACTGCCCTGAAACGCTAAATTTTAAAAAGGAAAAGCTGGCTGATGAAGAGATTGTTGATCTTTGCAATGAGTATAAAGGCAAAGTAGTAATGGTTGTTAACACAGCAAGTTTTTGTGGTTTTACTAAGCAATACAAAAGTCTTGAGAGTGTTTACAGTAAGTATAAAGATGACGGTTTTGTTGTCTTAGGGTTTCCATCAAATGATTTTGGTGAGCAAGAACCGGGAAATGAGACTCAGATTAAGGAATTTTGTGAAAGAACTTACAAGATAAAATTTCCCATGTTTGAAAAAACCTCGGTTTCGAAAGGTACTACCGATCCTATGTATAAGACTCTAGCAAGTTTAGCAGGTGAATATCCTGCATGGAATTTCCATAAATACTTACTAGATAGGAATGGAAAATTAGTAGCAAGTTTTAAAAGTAAAACAGACCCTAAAAGACCAGAAGTCATACAGAAAATAGAGTCGTTGTTATAGCTATTTTTCAATATCAAGGATTAAGAATTTAGGGCGGTTAAAAATTCTTCATCGTTTAATACCGATTCCAACAAGAATAGAAATTCTTTGGCGTTAAGCTGGAAATTGTGACTGTATACTTTTTTAATTTTTTTCAATGTATCGCTGGAGAATTTGGACAAATCACTACAGTCAAATAACTGCATTTGCCAATTTGGATAACTTCGTTTTTCAGTTAATTCGTTAAAGATGATATCGATATTTTTGTGTCGAGTGTCCGAGCTTATTTTCTTTAGTGTGTCGTTTAAAATATCTTCGTCTCCCTCCAAAACTTGGAGAAAATGATTATTATGAAAAAGCAAAACGCCAGTAATTCCTTTTACTTTATTATTTTTTGCAGAAGTTTGACAAATGCTGGTTAATTTGGGATCGGGCTGACCTGAAGAGGTATTTAAATCACTAATATAAATAATGGTATGCATGTTAGCGAAAACGCAATTTTGATGCCGGATATACATTAGCTGTATCACTGAGTATATAATTTTTCTGATCTTAACATTTTAAGACAGTAAAACCCTTAAAGGAAATCTTATGAACTATATGTTAAAACCCACAATTAGTAATAATCGGTTTTTGCGAGCTATTGGTGCAACTTCTTGGAATGATGCAGCAGTTTGCTTGTTAGTTTATAGCTTTATTTTTATGTTTATATTTTCTTTAGCCAGTGTTTTTTTCACGCTTTTAGGTGCTTTTTTCTCGGGACTAATTGTTGAGAAAAATTAGATAAGACTTGTATTATGATTTGTAGTTGTCTGATTATGACTATAAGTCAATTTCTGATGGTGCCGTCATAATATTTATCAGTTAAGAAAATTCAAGAGACGTTGTTCAATGATAAAAAATCCAATTATTTATTGCTTAAAAAACGATTTACGTTTGTTGGACAATTCAGCGCTTCAATTTGCTATCGAAGCTGATAAGCCGATTTTCTTTGTTTACATTTATGAAAGCAGTGAGGATTGGTCACCTGGTGCTGCAAGTCGTTGGTGGTTGCATCAAAGTCTGCTTTCGATAAAAACAGATTTGGAAGATTTAAATGCAAAATTATATTTTTTTTCAGGTTCCGCGATTGAGATTCTACCAAAGCTGGCGGCGGAGGTTCAGTGTGATCAAATTGTTTATAGTCGAGTATATGAACCAGAAGCTTTAAATCAAGATCGTAAATTATTGGGATTACTGAACGATAGAAATATTGACCTAAAAATTTCCCAAGGTAATGTATTATTTAGGCCTGGATCTATTTTGAATAAACAAGATAATGTCTATAAGGTTTTCACCCCTTTTTATAAGGCTTGTCATAAAAAAGGATTTCCATCTCAGCTAATTGAAAAGCCGAAATCACTTCTCACGTTTAATTACAAAGGTGATTCAATTTCATTTGAAGACTTGAACTTGGTACCAAAAAAATCTTGGATAAAAGGTTTGAAAGCACAGTGGAAGCCAGGTGAGAAAAATGCAAACAAATTATTGAAAAAATATACTACAGCAGGTTTATTTCAATACTCGGAAAAACGTGACTTTCCGAATTTGGATTCAACCAGTCATATGTCACCATATTTACACTTTGGCGAAATCAGCCCACAGAGAATTATCTACTACCTTACAAAAATCGGAAATGAAAAGCCTACACTTGAACTCGAATCGGAGAACATCATTCGTCAATTAGTATGGCGAGAATTTGCATGTCATATATTAGTAAGTTATCCCTTTACGACAGATAAACCTTTTCAAGATAAATTTACCAAATTTCCGTGGAAGCGTTCTGATAAAAAATTAATTGCTGCTTGGCAACAAGGCAAGACTGGTTACCCATTAATTGATGCAGGTATGCGCGAATTATGGGCAACAGGTTATATGCACAATCGAGTAAGAATGGTTGTTGCCTCATTTTTGACGAAAAATGGCTTAATCCATTGGAAGCAAGGGGCATTATGGTTTTGGGATACATTAGTTGATGCGGATCTAGCGCAAAATTCCATGAATTGGCAATGGGTCGCGGGTTGCGGTGTTGATGCTGCTCCATATTTTCGGATATTTAATCCTGTAACTCAAAGTAAGAAGTTTGATGCTGAAGGAATGTATATCCGACGTTGGTGTCCAGAATTGAACGAATTACCGAACAAATATATTCATGCGCCATGGGAAGCTCCAAAGCACATTTTGGAAGCAGCATGTGTCAATTTAGGGCATGATTATCCAGATCCGATTTTGGATTTAAAAGCTACTAGAGAGCGTGCGTTAATGGTGTATCAATCTATGTAGCTAGAAATTATACGTGTTTCATAATATGACTGCGTCGAATAATTAACTTTATTAAATGATTAAGTAAGTATTCTGAGTATAATAAATTTAAGGTGCGTCTTTTCAATAAACTCGTTTTCACAAATTAAATTATATTTATTGAAGAGATAAATATAAATTTAATGTCGATACTATGTTTATAAAAATAAATTATTGATTGGTCTTTATCAGATTTTAATTATTTAAACAACGGTATAAGATTAAAATTTCTGAGTTTATTAAATTTCAAATAACATCTATCGAATCCTTTTTTTGTCGTGTAATTACTACAATCGATGTCGTTACTTTCGGAATAATATTCTTATATTTAGAATATATGAATTATCTGTAATATTTTTTTAAAACAAATAGAACATTGAGTTGACACGTAATAGTTTATATTGCAACAATGTTCCATCAAAAAAATAAAAACGGATGTAGTATGATCAAGGATCGATTTTGGGTAGCTCTGAAATTTCGTACAATGATAGATTTTTTTCCCTGTGCTGGTTTCTCGTCTTATATTATTTATAAAAATTATGCCGAACGTCATTCACGTTTAAGCGATGCTTACTATTTATCAAAAATAAGTAATAACAAACCTCCTTTTTTCGATATTGAACACTTCTTAGTTCAACAGTCATTCTTGATATTCTCTTTTCCTTTATTTAGGGCAGTATTACCTAAACGCCTAATTTTTAAGTCGATTATAAAGTAGGGGAAAGGCGTGGTTTTTTCCAGTATCAGTGCAGCAATTAAATATGAAGTATTTAGCATAATTGAAACATGTACGGTCCTTAGAACGGATGAGGAGTTTAAACGTGTTTTTAATAGAATAAATAAGTTGCTTGGTCAAGAGATGGCTGCATATGGTATTGGAGAGATTCGTACTATGAAAGTTATTTCAAATTTCAATGCGGGTTTTTCAGCGGATTTCATGGAAGCTATTATTGATACTTCTGGCCGTATGCACTCACCGTTGTTTCGTCTATGGTTAAGACGCCAAGCACCACAAGTAATAGATTTTAGTGATGAAAAAAGTTTATCAGACTTAGGTGATTTAACACCATATCAGGATTTTTCGTTACAGAATGTTATGTCTCATGGTGTGGTGGACTACAATCAACAATACATGACCTATTTCGGTTTTGCGAAAATTCCTGAGCGTATTGATAAACATCATATTAAACTGTTAGAAATACTCGCTCCCTACCTACATGTTGCTTATTCACAACTTACCAGTAATAAGAAAACGCTACTAACTTCATTAAATGTTAAACACGAGCAATGTGGCGGAGCTTCTAAAGTTCTCAGTACACGTGAACATGAAGTTCTTTGTTGGTTATCTGAAGGAAAATCAAATTGGGAGATTGGTGAAATTTTAGTTATCAGTGAGAATACGGTAAAAAATCATATGAAAAATATTTTGAAAAAACTCGAGGCGAATAATCGACAACATGCGGTTGCTATTGCTTTTAAGAAAGGTTTGCTAAAGTTACAATTTTAAAGCTATGGCCATTTCGGGCTATTGTTGATTCGTAATTGATGTGATGGAATAGTTGTGTTGTATAAAAAAAATATTGCTCTTGATTTAATAATAAATTAATTTTTGAAAGAAGCGATTGGAAAATATATTCATATATTACTAATAACAGTTGGGGTGAATTGTGAAAAAAAATTTAATTGGATTGTTATTTTTTAGTGTTTTTTAATTTTCAAATAACGATGCTGTCTATGGATTATGAGTACTGATTGGTTAAGCCCCCTAGATCGATTGCCGCCGATTAAGTATGGGTATGTTGGTTAATCAGAATGGTATTGGATTAGAACAATTAAATAAAAAAATAATAAAGATGAAATTATTAATAGTTATATTTGTGATGGGATTACTTCCTGTTACTTCATACGCCGATTTACCGCTAACAGTAGAAGATCTATTAACTGCTGAGCGTCGATGGCGAGTCGACCTAAATCTGACCTATTCGAATAGTGATCAAGAAAATGTAGATTCTCGTTATGGCGTGATACCTGTTGGTGAAAACCAATTTGTTTCAATTCCTTTGAGTGTTTCTAGTGCCCGACAAAATATGGATATCTTAGCTACCACTGCGGGTATTCGTTACGGATTAACTCTGGATACTGAGCTATATGGTCGATTGACCGGAATAGCAGAATACAGTCGAAGAATTAGCGTTGATGGCAGTACAAGAAATACAAATACTCGTCCGTCTGATTTTTGGTTCGGTGTTAATCATCGTTTTTCTAAGGATAATAAAACGCCAGCATTGCTTGGTTTTTTTGAATTAGCCTTAGCAGAGAATGTTGATCGTAAAGACCAGGAGTTTGTGTTCGCAAAATCTACACTAGTCGGTTTGACAACTTATAGAGCCATTGACCCTTTGGTTCTCTCCTTATCAATGGGGTACAGCTACAGTCGTACACGCGATGTGGGGAGCAATACAGAAAATCCTGGTGATTTTCTATTCATTAACCCTAGCGTTGGTTTTGCAGTCAATAATTTAGTGACACTAACGACTGGAGGGAGATGGCAAGCGCGCCAACGCGATGAATTTAATGGAAAAGCCTGGGGGATTAGGACGACCAGCACAAATATGGAGTTTAGTCTCGGATATGCGTGGAGTAAAAAAACGACAGTTCAAGTATCATCTCGGTTCAATGTTAGTGGTAGGCCAAATGCAAGTACGACTTTAAATATAATTTATAAACTTAGTCAGAAACATTTGTAATTGTAGTTGGTGAATTATTGAGTGGCAACAAGATTCATTAAGTAATGACGGATTTTCCGGTGGGGGATAACGGCCGCCACCGGAAAAAGGCGCCTCATAATGAGGCATTTTGCAAAACCAGTGCGTGAAGAAATCGCACTGATCAATTAGGAGTATAACATGAAGAACAAAAAGTTTGGTGTAGCATTATTTGGTATGTGTTTATTGGGTTCGCAGGTACTAATGGCAGATGAAAATTTTCCAGTTGATGAAAATATGAATGATCTTTCCTTTGCGTTTGAGAGTAGATCGATTGCTAATTATTCACCTTTGTCTGAGAGTGAAATGGTGAAAACAAAGGGTGAATTTGTGTGGTTTATACCAACAATAATCCGCGCAGGCTACGGGGCAGTTGGTGGGTTTTCATCATACTATGGATCATATGCAGCTACTGGAAATTGGAGTCCAAATGGTGTGGTGTCAGCGATAGCTGGAGGTGCAATAGGAGGAGTTGTTGGATATAATCCTGCAACTTCAGCTTTGCTTGGTTCAGCTACTGGAGGATTTGTTAGTAATTATAATTGGTAATAGTTGATCTTCTCTGGCACATGAATATACAGTGTGCCAGAGTTTAACTTGGTGACATAAAAATGAATTACGTTGATATTTTGATTGCTTTACTAATAGTAATATGTGCAGGAATAAGTGCTCGCATAATTATCGTAAAGTGCGGGTTTCGCCTTAGTGAAAATTCAACTTTTTTACAAAGTTTATCGTTTGTTGGATTGTTTTTTATACTGTTGTATGTCTATGAGAAACTTTTTAAGTTATTAAAATCAACTTTTTTGCCGTAGGTATTAAAATTCAAATGAAATTACTTATTAGCTTTTATGGGCAAAATTTTCAAATTTATTATGAAATGCTTGGTAGAAAACTTATATTTTAAATTTGTTTAGTGATTATGTATGAATGTATATATAGTAATAGCATTCACGAATAATTGAGAAGTAAAAGATTAACCGATGCTTTATATTTATTTTAAATTTTGATGGTAGCCTTGTTAAGTTAGATCATTCAGGAATGAGTTGAAAGCGACATAAGTTAGGAGGTTATGATGATTAACAATTACGGTTCATATATGTTGTCAAGAAAATTATATTTTAACTTTAACCTCGAATTTTATAATAGCACAAGGTTGTCAATTTTTTATAGCATCATTGCCATGATAGTTATTATGTATCTTTCAATATGTTCTGTAAATGCAGCTAACGTCTTAATGACAATGGATAGAACTCCAGTAAACGTTTCCGTCAAAAGCTGGAAAGAATTACGTGATGAGCGCATTATCAAACAAGATTTAGATTATTCTTGTGGGGCTGCATCGGCAGCAACTATTTTGAGTAGTTTTTATGGGTTAAATGTCACCGAAAAAGACTTGCTAGATTTAATGGAGGAAGATGGTGCCGCTTCTTTTCAAGACTTAGCAGAGGTCGTTAAAAAATATGAAATGGAAGGGTTAGGCTTAGCTCTTGGTTTCGAAGAGTTAAAAAAACTAAAAGTTCCGGCAATTGCCTATATGAAATATAGAGATAACGACCATTTTTCCGTGATCAGAGGCATCAGCGATAATGGTACCGTGTTGCTGGGTGATCCTTCCTGGGGAAACCGAAAATTTACAAAACATCAGTTTTTATCCATGTGGGAAACAAGAAATGATGAACTACTCAAAGGAAAAATATTACTCATTCTTCCGGGTGCCTCAGACATAAGCACAATAAAGCGTGATTTTTTTGGATTATCAGAAGGGCCTAATTTGGCCATTGAATTACTGACAACAAACAGATTTTAACTAATTACTATTTTTACTAGCGAGTGTTTTAATATTATGTCAAAACGAAATTTATTTTTATTAGCTATCTTAATGAGTGTTTTCAGTGGCTGTACACTCACACCTACCGAGAAAAACAAGTTAGCAATTAATGAGCGGCCAGTTACTGTTGAGCATGCTCGTGATTCGATGAAAAACAGCCATGATAAGCAAGAAGTAATAAATCAAATATTAAGCAAATCTGGTACGGATGAAGTGCTTAAACAATTGCCCGTTTCAGTGGCAATGGGGTTTGATCAGCAACCCAAGCCTCCCATGAAATCACGTGAATATAAGCAATTTAGACAAAATTTGATTGATGCATATGATCCAATAAAAATTAGGAAGACGATATCTGATTATCTGTTGAGTCAGTACGAAACTGAAAAATTTTACGCGTTATTGATTTTATTGGATAGGCCTTTAGTAAAAAAAATGACTGCGTTAGAGGTTGCATCACAAACACCGCAAGCTATTCAGGATATGATGCAAACAGGTAATATTATTATGGGCCAAGCCTCACCAAAACGTCTGGAAATAATCCACGCATTGGATCAAGCTATGAACGCAACTGAAATGGCTATCGATATGCAAATGATGATTTCTACTGCTACGATGGTGAACATGAATAAAATCGTACCGGTTGATCAGCAAATGACAAAAAACCAATTAACAAATATGATTGATCAGATGAGAGTTCAATCTAAATTTCCTACTCAACAATTTGTGCATTTAAGTATGGTTTATGCTTATCAGACTGTTAGCGAAGCTGAGCTGGAAGAATATATTCGTTACATGAAATCTGATATTGGACTGTGGTCAACTCAAATATTTACATCCGCTTGGTTAGAAGTATCCGAGAACACAGCTGATCGCTTGTCAGAGCTAATGGATAAAACTTTTGTTAGAGAAAATGTTCTATAACGCAGTCGGAATATTGCAAGGGAGTTTGTGTAATAATAATATTTTTGTTAATGTCCAAAATTATTCACTTGAAAATATAGGTTTTAATAGGTATTTGGTTGTAAATTACTAAATACACTCTAAATAGGTATTTGACTAAAATGGAGTGTATTAGTATTGAAGCATTGCTTGTCGTTTAAGAGTGGCTCAGTTATGGTAAAGAATGATGAAATATCTCAGAAGAATCACGGTTTCAAATACGATTTCCTATATGTGACTACCTTACAATTATTAAGTAATTAGTGTTATTGAAAATAGAAGGTCCTCCAATATTTAAATTTGATATTGCGTCTCAATCAAACCTAATAAGCTGGTTATGAGAATCAAAAACTAGTTGATTAATTTAATTTCAGTGTTGAATATATTACAATCGACATTAAGTTGAATGAATGTGCATTTACTTAATAATATGAGGGTCGTTTAATGCGTAGAGCAACTCTAAGGCAACTACAAATATTTTCCGCAGTTGCTCGAAATAAAAGTTTTACTCGAGCTGCTGAAGAGTTATTTCTTACACAATCAAGCGTTTCTACTCAAATTAAACAACTTACTGAATTTATAGGTCATCCACTTGTAGAGCAGATTGGGAAGAAAATATTGCTTACACAAGTTGGAGAGCGTGTTGCTCAGTTGTATGAAGATGTTGATCAAGATTGGCATCGTTTTGAAGACGATATGGGAATATTGACTTCACCTTCAAAGGGTGTGATCAACGTAGCAGGTGTGAATACCAGTCAATATTTTTTTCCGCGCGTATTGGGTGATTTTTACAGTCATTATTCTGATATCTATATCTCGTTAAAGGTCTTTAATCGGCAACAGGTGCTGGATAGAGTTTCTGTGAATTCTGATGATTTGTATATTATGGGATATATACCAGAAGAGCTTGAGTTAAAAGCCGTTTCGTTTGTAGAAAATCCCTTGGTTGTTGTAGCGCATCCCGATCATCAATTGGCAGGTAAAAAGGACATTCCAATAAAAGAGCTTGCGAACGAACGATTTATTGCACGCGAACCAGGATCTGGAACCCGTCGCGAAATAGGCCAATTTTTAGATGAGCACGGTGTTTCTTTAAACTCTCAAATAGAACTTGGTAGTAACGAGGCCGTTAAGCAAGGAATTATTGGAGGGTTGGGTATATCTATTTTGTCTTTGTATGCAGTAGCACTTGAATTGCGTCTTGGCATGTTAACAATATTAGATGTGCAAGGGTTTCCACGCATGCGGCAATGGCATATTGCTTACCATTCTGGTAAAGCGATTACACCTGTGGTTCGAACATTTATTGATTATTTAAAGGATGAAGGGCGTAAAATTGCTGGCTCAGCCTTGGAAAGCGCACATGTTACTGATTCAATGGCAATGGTGGAAAAACAAATGAAATCTAAAACCACTTTGTGATCTTGAGGTTGGAGAGTAATAGTCCATTGTATCCAAGGGTATATTTCAAAGTATTAACACTCTTTTTAAGGCTTTTAACTGAAATAATATCTAGAGCATGATATATTTTTTCTGTCATTGGTGTCAGTAAATCTGTGTGGATGAACGTTCAATGTGAAAACAGTTATAGGTTATAGAAAACGATTTTACATCTATCACAGACGTTGCTATTCTTGTATTTCTCGTTTGCTTATATTGAGTACTGATCCATATTGATTTAATAATGTATGTCTTTGTTTTAAAAATGTAGAAAATTTTTAGTAAAAACAATAGTTACACTAAACAGGTGCTAATTGAAGTACTCGATATAATGGAACAATCACTCTACATTATTGATGATGATTCTGATATACGTGAATATATCTCCGCTATAACGGATTCATTACATATTATGAATCAGAGCTATAAAAGCGCCACCGAATTTTTGGCATCTTATCGATCAGATTTTCAAGGATGTATACTCTCAGATGTCTTAATGCCTGACATGACGGGGCTTGAGTTTCAAGAGCAATTAATTCACAAAAATATTAAATTACCACTCATCTTAATGTCCAGTTTCGGTAATATTTCGATGGTAAAAATGGCCTTAAAGAGAGGAGCAATTGATTTTTTAGAAAAGCCTCTAAATATTCAGGAATTAACACAATCCATTTTATCTGGTCTACAAATTTCTGATGAGCAAAACAAACGAAACCATCAAGTTGATGATGTAGAACGTAAACTCCATAGTTTAACTAAGCGAGAATATGAAATCTTTATTTTACTTATTAATGGGATTGCTAACCATCAAATTGCAAATAATCTCAGCCTTAGCGTTCGCACGATTGAAACCCACCGTTATAGAATCATGAAAAAAATGGAAGTAAATTCTCTCATGGTATTAGCTCAAACATTCAAATATTTAATTGAAGATTAAACCCAGTTTTTTACGTATTTTTACGTACATTCTCCCAATAAGCCGTATTTCTTCGTATTAAATACCCTAACAATTGTCCGAAAAATAATCAAGTGGTGGATTTGTGATATGCCATCGGGGTGTTAATCGTTGAAATTGTTGCCTGAAGAATAAGGCATCTTTTTTTAGACGAAAACTAAGAATGATAATGAGTAATATAAAGGTGGTTATCATGAATTTTACTGTAAAAAAATTTGAAAATGAATTATCTCTGATTAAAAACAATTTTATAAACAATTTGAATCGCCAATTAATAAACATTGAAAATCATTCGCAACAATTTATGGCTCATCCGAAAGACGAAGAGATTTTTTTTGAATTAAAGCGTCATTTACACAACCTGGTTGGTGGCAGCGCGTTATTTGAGTTAACCGCGTTGAGCGCAAAGGCAAGAGAAATGGAGATACTTGTTATGAGTGTTGATATAGGGCGAACATCTCACTCATTTAAAGAACGATTACGTAGTCATATAATTGCTCTAAGAAGTATTGTCCATAGAATAGTGGGTGAAGGTGTTAAAAAAAGCAGTGATAAGTACAATTTGGATTCTGTGCTAACGATACCCCCGTTGAAAATAATGATAGCCACAGACGACAAGCAATTTGAGAGTGTTATTCGTGTTGATATGAGTTTAAATCATCACAATCTCACATTTTGTGACAACGGCATAGATGCTATTGAGCTTTTCAATTCATCTCAATTTGATCTTGTTATTCTTGAGATATCATTGCCGTTAATGGATGGTTTTGAAACCGCGCATGAAATTAGAAACAGTCAATCAGAGTTATTTGTTCCCATTTTATTTATTACTTCCGAAAGTCGAGAAAAGTATCTTACTCGCTGTATCGATGTTGGTGGTGATGATTTTCTTGTTAAGCCTTATTCTATTGGAATTCTTAATGCAAAAATATTTTCATTACATCGTTTAGCGAGCAAAATTAATATTGCATTGATATATCCTAATAGTGAATATAATTCTGCAATTGGGTAGATGTGGATTCATCTAGATTCATTAGTTTGTTAATTAGAATTTTAAGGCTTCTTCACAAGGGTTGTATCGATAAATCTATAGTGGTAGATAAGGTAAAGTTTGAAAATGATCTTTAATTCGAGGGATGTGTCTAAGTTATTTAATTAAAAAACCTCGGCCTTTTGGCCGAGGTTCAGGATTCCCTGGGATTAGTTTACGGGAGGGTAAGCCAGGGGTTTTTGTAGTCTCATGTTCCACAGTTTTGATGCAGCTTTTCTGTATACTGCGTATAATGGATCCCAACCTGCAATACCGGTCAATACAGTGGCGGTTGCGAATAATTTGATAAAGGGAAAGACTTCAGAGCCGCCAATGGGGATCTGTAGGCTAGCAATCAACACCGCAAGCCCGAGCCCGATTCGAAGTGCACGGTCTGGCAAACTGATATTACCGACGGAAAGAGTCACCATTTCCATTTTTGTCATACGTGAAATTGAGCCTCGAAACATCGCGTAAAATGGATCCCAGCCAGCGATACCTGTTAAAACTACAATGGTTGCGAATAACTTAGTCATTGTATAAGCATCACCTCCGCTAATAGAAGCTTGCATTGCGCCAAATAGAACGATTAGTCCAAGACCAATTCGAACTGCTTGATCAGTAAAGCTCATATTTTCATTTACCCAAGTTGCTGTATTGGTCGTTTTCATATCACATTCTCCATTCATTAATAAAAGTGTTTTTCCTTGTTACAGGTAACTAGTATCGTTTTAGTGGGTGAAAATTAACAATGGGTAATAGCAATGTGAATTATCTAGAAATCTCGATGGAACGGATGATGGTTTATTAAAATGATTAGATGAGGAAATGGTGTTAAATTATCCTTCTTTTTTTGCGGTAATATACATACTAATGGCGCAATGAGTCTCTACGCTTATATTACACTTGTAAATTTGAGTTAATTGTCGATTGAAATGTAATATACTGCTACAACGACAGAATAGAGCGCATAGAGTAATAGTTTAGTGCTTATGTCAATTATAATTAGAAATAGCGGAAAATATCACTTATGACCTTGTTGTTAACATATCTGGCGATAGCCATTGGGGTATCGTTTCTTTGTTCAATTCTGGAAGCAGTATTATTGTCAATTACGCCAAGTTATGTTGAGCAAATATCATCATCAAGACCTCGCTCCGGAAAATTGCTTGCCAGTGTTAAAAATCGGCTTGATGAATCACTATCGAGTATCTTAATTCTCAATACTTTCGCACATACTATGGGTGCCGCAGGCGTCGGGTCTCAGGCGTTACAGGTATTTGGTGACGAATGGGAAACGTTAATTGCTATTCTCTTAACATTAGCTATTTTGTACTTCTCAGAAATCATTCCTAAAACATTGGGTGCGACATATTGGCGAAAGCTTGCAGTACCAGCCGCATTTATAATTACTTGGTTAGTGAAGTTGGTATATCCGTTAGTTTGGGTATCTACACGATTAACCAAATTATTTAGTAATAATGAAGGTAATGAAATTACGCGCGAAGAAATCATTGCTTTGGCATCATTGGGGCATAAGGATGGTACTTTGTATTTTCAAGAAAATGAATATTTGTCGAATATCTTGAATTTGCGAGAGATAAAAACTGAACAGGTGTTAACACCGCGTAGTGTCGTGCATATGTTGGATGAAAAAATGACGGTAACTGAAGTACTTGATCACCCTCAGACAAAGCAGTTCACGCGGATACCAATTTATCGTGATAGCATTGATGATATTCGTGGAAAGGTGATCAAGCGTGATTTATTTGAAGCCGAGCGTAGTGGACATGGTGCAGAATCGGTGAGTAATTATGTTAAGCCGATTAATCGTGTATCTGAAAAGCTACCTGTGCAAAAATTACTCGACATGTTTATAAAAAATCGCGTACATTTATTTCTCGTGGAAGATGAGTTTGGTCAAACCGCTGGAATTGTTACGTTGGAAGATGCAATTGAAACACTTCTAGGAAGAGAGATAATTGACGAAAGTGATACAGTTGAAGATATGCAAGAGCTTGCTCGAGGAAAATATCGTGAGCGTTTGCGTACAAATAAATTAGAGAGTGACTAAAAAATAACACACTCAATATAATTCAGAGCGATGGTTAATTTAAATCAGCTATGGTGTGTTAAAGTTTTAAACAAAAGCAAACAAAAAGCGTGATGTATGTTGTGTTTGACTTTTCGATTACCTAAGTGTTCGAACGTAAGCTCACACGGAGCACCATATAACCGACAATACCTGATATTAATGAACCAGAAAGAATTCCCAGTCTTTCATCAAAAATACGGTTTACCCCTGTTTCTTCGAAGGCAAGTGATCCAATAAAAAAGCTCATTGTAAAGCCAATGCCGCATAAAGCCGCAGTGCCATAGAGAGAGCCCCAAGACATATCTCTTGGTAACTGAGTGAGTTTTAATTTAATTGCAAGCCAACAAAATCCAAAAATACCGATTTGTTTGCCTATAAATAATCCGAGTGCTATACCAAGTGGTACATTATGTAGCAACTGTTCTCCTCCAACACCAGAGAAACTAATTCCGGCATTTGTAAATGCGAAAATTGGTAGTACAAAAAAGGCAACAACAGTATGTAAGCTGTGTTCCATGTTTTTGAGTGGTGAATTATTGGGATTGTTTTTTGATTTCATTGGGATAAACATTGCTAAAATAACGCCTGTCAATGTTGCGTGAACACCGGATTTTAACATTGCTGTCCACATAATCAGGCCTACTATTATATAAATACTTGTTGAATCTGGATTGCGTTTGTTTGTTATTAAGAGAATGGCTGTACAGATCGCTACCACAATAAGTGATGTGGTAGATATTTGTGCGGTATAAAAAATGGCGATGATAATAATTGCGCCAACATCATCAAAAATTGCTAAAGAAGTAAGAAATATTTTTATACTGATAGGTACTCTAGATCCGAGTAATGTTAGAACGCCTAACGCAAAAGCTATGTCAGTTGCAGCCGGAATAGCCCAGCCTTTCATAGCAACGGGGTCATCGAAATTAAAATAGACATAGATTAGTGCCGGAATGGCCATTCCGCCGATAGCGCCAATTCCGGGTAAAATAATATTCTTTTTATCTGAAAGCTCTCCTTCAATTAATTCTCTTTTTAACTCTAAGCCAATGACAAAAAAGAAAATTGCCATTAAGCCGTCATTGATCCAAAGTAACAGTGGTTTGGCAATTTCTAGCGTTCCAATTTTTACTTCTACGGGTGTATCAAGTAGTAAGTCATAATATATTTGCAAAGATGTATTTGCGCATATTAGAGCAAGTAGGGCGGCTAGCATTAAGATTATACCGCTAGCCGATTCAAGTCTGAAAAAATTTGTTATAGAGGATTCGAATTTTTTTATCATGTTGGTTTTCTGGCTAACTCGCTATCACTCAATATCAAGTATTAACATATGATTGGGAAAATATACTGTTCTATATATATTGAGATAATTATTGTAATGCTGGGTGCATGAAATAACTAATAGCAAACATTGATAAAACAGGTAATGCACAGACTAACCAAAGTATATTTTGTCCAATATCTTCAATCTCTATTGTTTTTGCAATGATTTTATTTTGGTTCCGAAAATTTTTCATTACTATTTCTCCTGTGTTTGATTTCTATTGTTGAGTTATCGGGTAAAAAACTTATTCAATATTCGTGTTTCTATGAAAATATTTTTTCAATGAGAAAGTCAATAATCCATTTTATTAAAGGCTTTCCATTATCAATAGTTACTAATTGCTATATAAATGTGCCAAGTAACCCCTTGGCTTCATATTTTTTAAATAAGATATTGAGCGTCTCATTCCTTCATATACAGGATCCCAGCCTGATATTCCTGTTAGTACAATAAACGTAGCAAATAACTTTACAAATGGAAAAGCTTCCGTGCCGCCTATTGGAACTTGTAAACTTGCAATGATGACAGTTAATCCTAAACCAATTCGCAGTGCTCGGTCTGGCATACTTATATTTCCTGAGCTAAATATCATGGTTTCCATATTGGACATTTTTGAGATTGCCTTTCGATATGCAGAGTAGAAAGGATCCCATCCTGCAATACCTGTGAGAACGGTGATCATTGCAAGTAATTTAATTAATGCATGATTCTCACCCCCGCTAATGGATAGATGTAATGTATAGAATATTATTGTCAAACCAAATCCAATTCGAAGAGAGCGATCGATTAAGGTCATATTGCCGCTAGAATTTTTTGTCGAATTAAAATATGCCATTTTGAAATTTCCTTGTAATAACTAAGAAATAAGTTATTTTCTTTAAAGTTAGTATCGGGCTGAAGAGAAAAAATTAACAATGGGTAATTCCAATGTTAATGATTCAGTACTGCCAATGCAGTTGAGTGTTATCAACTGATATCGCTTAGAAAATATTGTGACTCTAAAAATTATTGATTTGGTAATATTTCTATTGGAATGCGTTTTAAGTGTTTTTAACAAAGGCTCAGATAGAAATAAACTTGGTAGCGATATATACAAAACAAAAAAAACGCGGCTTAAAGCCGCGTCAAACTAAGGGAGGGAGTTGAAAAATTATGCGGCAATTCTTCTGTCGTCGTTAACAGCAGTGCCTATATTGCTAACTTCTTGAACGTGTACATTAACCAATGCCATCTCTGGTGAATGTTGACGAGAAGCAG